>ENA-UOJV01000336-UOJV01000336.1-human-gut-metagenome-genome-assembly--contig:-C82-NODE-336-length-71812-cov-43.975124_pt1 | contig 71812 bp, 61 predicted proteins | sample MGYA00242356_ERZ723903 | MGnify/ENA metagenome assembly ERZ723903
CTCGAACCGCGGACACAAGGATTATGATTCCTCTGCTCTAACCGACTGAGCTAATGCGCCAAACCGAATTGAGTATGGGATTATGTCACCAACTTTTTGGTTTGTCAAGCCCTTGCGGTTTCCGCCTTCGGCGCCGGAGCATCGACAAAGGTAGTGATGAGGTTTCGGACGCCGTAGAGACGCGCCAGCGTCATCATCTGTTCGGGCACGCCCGAAAGCCGCGGCGTGCGGCCAGCGGCCTGCACCGCGCGAATCCAGGCGAGCACGATCGCCACGGCCGACGAGTCGAGCGTGGTCACGTTCGAGAGATCGAGCGCGTCGTCGCCCGCGTGGACCGCGGCGAGGATTTCACCCTTGACGGACGTCGCGTTGCCGCGGGTGATCTTTTCTTCCTTGACGAGCATGACTTCGTCCCTTGGGTCTCAAGACTACTTCTGCGCGGGGGCGGCGCCGCCCGCGGCCTCGGCATTCTTTTCACGCAGCGACTTGATGAGGCCTTCGATCCCCGACTGGTTCACGACGCTTGCGAACTGCGTGCGGTAGTTGTTCACAAGCCAGATGCCCTCGACGTCGACGTCGATGATGCGCCAGTGGCCGTCAACCTTCTTCAGGCGGTAGTTGATGCGGGTGTCGGGCTTGCCCGGCGAGACGAGAAGCGTGCGCACGATGGCATCCGTCTTCGTGGGCTTGACGCGGTTGGGCGCAAGCTTCACGCTCTGATCCTTCACCGTGGCCAGCGCGCCCGAGTAGACGCGGATCAGCTGCTCGCGAAAGAGCTTCTGAAGTTCCGTGCGCTGCGCATCGCTCGCCTGGCGCCACTTGGGGCCCACGGCCGTGCGGGTCATGCGCAGGAAGTCGACCACCGGCATCACCTTCTCGTCGACGAACTTCTGCACGCGCTGCGCGTCGGCCGCCGCAAGGCTGCTGTCGGCGCGGATCGCATCAAGGATGTCGTTGGTGATTGCCATCACCCACGCTTCGGGATCGCCCGTATCGTCGCCGACGCCCGCGGCGCAAAGAGGCATCGAGACAATGCCCGAACCAGCAAGAAGCACGCCGGCGGCGGCTCCGATCAAAGAACGACGGGTAATCATGGTCTTTCTTCCTTCAATACGAATGTTCCAAAGTCTAGTCCCGCAAGGTCCTGCCTACTTGGCCGCGGCGGCATCATCGGCCGCCTCACCTTCGGCTTCCCCAGCTTCCCCGGCTTCCTCCGGATCCTCGGGGAACATGTCCTCGAGCGACTCAAGCGGCGGATTGCCGTCGTAGACCGCGTTCTGGCGGTTCGCAAGGTACGCCTCGCGCGCCATCAGGTAGGGATCCACGGCGCCCTCGAGAAGGTCGGTCGCTGGCAGCAGCCGCTCGCGCAGGTCGACCACCTTGAGGCCCCAGAGCCCCCACTCGACCGCGCCCTCGTCGGCATAGGTCATGGGCTCGCTGAAGTAGTCCACGACGAGGCCGCTTGCGTCGCGCACGCTCGAGGGACCCACGAAGGGAATGACGAAATACGGGCCCGATCCCACGCCCCAGACAGCAAGGGTCTGTCCGAAGTCTTCGGCGCGCTCGGGCTGGTTGCCGGCCTTGCCTGCAACGTCAAAGAGGCCGCCCACGCCCAGCGTCGTGTTGATCATCAGGCGAAAAAGCGAGGCAAGCGCCCCCTCGCCCTTGCCCTGCAGGGCGTTGTTGAGAATGTTCGAGGGCTCGCCGAGGTTCACGAAGACATTGCCGACGCTGTCGCGCATCACCTGCGGCACCGCCCACTGATAGCCCTTGGCGATCGGGCGCAGCACGAGTGAGTCGAACTTCTGGTTGAAGGCGAAGGTGTTGCGGTTCATCTTCTCCCAGGGATCGTGCGGATCGCTTCCGGCTCCCTCGGGGATCTGGGCGCAGCCAGCGAGCGCAAGCGCCGCCGCCAGCCCGAGAAGCGCTCCCTTCGCGCGCAATTTGAACATGTCTTTCTCCCCGTTTGACTAGTTGTTGATGTCTTTGCGCGTCTACTGCGCGTCCGAGCCGCCCTTTTCGGCAAACGAATACAGGAACTGGCTGATGAGGTTTTCAAGCACCAGTGCCGACTGCGTCATTTCGATGCGGCTGCCGGGCCCAAGGTTGCCGTCTTCACCGCCCGGCGCGATGCCGATGTACTGCTCGCCCAGCAAGCCCGAGGTGAGGATCTTGGCCGAGCTGTCCACGGGGAACTTGTACTGGCTGTCGAGATCCATCACCACCTTTGCCTGGAAGGTCTGCGCATCAAAGGCAATCGAGCGTACGCGGCCCACGACGACGCCCGCGCTCTTGACCGGTGCGCGGGCCTTGAGGCCGCCGATGTCGTCAAAGTTTGCCGTCACCTCGTAGGTCTGGGCGCCCCAACTGAAGTTGCCGAGATTGGCCGCCTTGAGCGAGACGAAAAGCAGCGCGGCAAAGCCGAGCAGTACGAACAACCCGACGAGAAATTCCAAAGTCTTGCGTTCCATGATCTAGTTTCGCCCTTCGTGTCTGTTCTATTGTGTTTTTGCATCGTCCGAGGCGCTTTCTGCGCGCCGCGGGTCTGTCGAATTTATTTGTTTACCGTCCTCAAAGTCCCGAGAACATGTTGGCCGTCATGATGAAGTCAAGCCCCAGTACCAAGAGGGAGCTCACCACCACCGTGCGCGTCGTCGCCCGCGAGACGCCGTCGGGCGTTGGACGGGCGCTGTAGCCCTGGAAAAGCGCCACAAGCCCCACGGCCGCACCGAAGACGATCGACTTGATGACGCCATTTAAAACGTCGGTGTAGAAGTCGACTCCGCCCTGCATCTGCGACCAGAAGGCGCCGTTGTCGGTGCCGATGAGGCCCACGCCGACGATCCAGGAGCCGAAGATGCCCATCGCTGAGAAAATAAGCGCAAGCACGGGCATTGAGATCATCACGCCCGCAAAGCGCGGCGCCATGATGCGGCGGATGGGATCAACGCCCATCATCTCCATGGCTGCGAGCTGCTCACCTGCGCGCATCAAGCCGATTTCAGCGGTAAGCGACGTACCGGCGCGGCCCGCAAACAAAAGCGCGGTCACCACGGGTCCGAGCTCACGCATCAATGCCAGCGCCACCAGCACGCCCAGCGCCTGTTCGCTGCCGTAGCGCACCAGAATGTAGTAGCCCTGCAGGCCCAGCACGAACCCCACGAAGAGGCCCGAGACCGAGATGATCACAAGCGAATAGTTCCCGATGAAGTGCACCTGCTGCACGATGAGGAAAAAGCGCGCAAGCGACGCCGGGATCTGCCGCACGACGGCAAGCGAAAAGAGCGTCATGCGCCCGATGCCGCGCATCTCGCGAATAAACCAGACTCCGAGCGCGGCCACGATCCTGTAGAGAAATCCGATCATTTCGTACGCACTCCGAAGTCCTTGTCGATGGGATCGGCCGGGTAGTGAAAGCGCACCGGGCCGTCGGGCTGAGCATCCAGAAACTGCCGCACATAGGGGTCATCCGACGCGGACAATTGCGCAGGTGTTCCTTCAGCCGAAATGCGCCCGGCGTTGACCATGTAGACGTAGTCGGCGATCGCAAAGGTCTCCGCGACATCGTGGGTGACGATGATTGCCGTCGCGCCCAACGCATCATTGAGACTGCGGATAAGCTGTGCGGTGACGCCCATCGAGATGGGATCCAAGCCTGCAAACGGCTCGTCGTACATGATGAGATCCGGGTCAAGCGCAATGGCACGGGCAAGCGCCACGCGGCGCGCCATGCCGCCCGAAATGTCCGAGGGCATCAGGCGCGCGGCGCCTCGCAGGCCGACCGCATCAAGCTTCATGAGCACCAGGTCGCGGATCGTCTCCTCGTCAAGATCGGTCTGCTCGCGCAGCGGAAAGGCCACGTTGTCGAAAACCGACAGATCGGTAAAGAGCGCGCCGAACTGAAAGAGCATGCCCATGCGGCGGCGGATGGCGTAAAGCCGCGCGAGATCGGCGGTGTGTATCGGCTCGCCGTCGAAGATGATCTCGCCCTTTTGCGGCTTCAAGAGTCCGCCGATCAGCTTCAGAAGGGTCGTCTTGCCCATGCCCGAACCGCCCATGATCGCAACGACCTGTCCGCGCCCGAACTTGAGCGTGACGTCGTCAAGGATCACCCGCCGGCTGTAGCCGAAGGTGAGATCGCGGATCTCGAGAAATGCTTCCTTTAGCGACATAAAGCAATGGGGAAAAAATTCTTTAAAAACTGAATGGGTATTCAGAGGCAAGAGTACAGGTCATTATCGCACGCACATCACCCCTCCGGTGACGGCAATGCCGCTCACTTTCGGGAGGGGTGCGCCGCCCGCGCCTGCCGAGAGGCCCGGGATATCGAGCTGGTTCCAGGAGGATCTCAGGCGCTCTCGCCCAGAAGTTCGGGCGCCGGAGAAAACCGCACGCGGCGGGCAATCCCGAGGCTCTTCAAGCGCTCGTCGTCGGGCGAAATGATCTCAAAGCAGGCCGCAAGCGCTAGGGGGACATCCTCGGCGCGGCGCGTCTTCAAGTTGACGTAGTTCCATTCGGTTGCGGCCACGCAGCAGAGCTTGCCCGCGGCGTTTTTCATCGCGTAGCGGCGCAGGCTTGCGTGTCCGGCAAAGCCCTCGACCCAGGTGTAGACCGTCACCGTCTCGCCAAGCTTGCAGGGCCGCAGATACTCAACCCAGTGCTCGCGGGCAACCCAGGCGCCGTCGCCGTCGTGAAAGTACCGCTCGCTGTCCCAGCCGCCTGCGGCCGACGCCTCGCGGGCGCTTTCCTCCATCCAGCGCAGATAGACGCGGTTGTTGACGTGCTGAAGTTCGTCAATGTCGCCTTCCTGGACGACAAATTCCTTCTTGACGATGCCTGAAATCATGAGAGAACCTGTTCTTTTGTTTGATTGACTGCGGCGTCCTGCGCCTTCACCTGCTGGGTACCCTGCTCGGCCTTCACGGCCGGCGTGCCGCGCACGGCTTCAGCCGCGGCCAAAGGATCGATGACGCCGATCGCGCGGCTCATCGCGGCGCTCGCCTCGCGGCAGATGGCGTGGCGGTTGTCGCCGAGAATCGGATCAAGCACGGACACCTCGACGTGAAAGTCGGGCGTGTTGAGAATCTTCCAGATGCACTCAAAGAGCCCGATATTGCCCGTATAGGCCGCACGGGTCGTGACGGCGTCGCCCGCTTTGTAGCGGATCACGATCGGGATCACGGCCGCACCGGTGCGCGCTGCGGCTTCAAGAAGATTGGCGTGCAGCGGCAGAAGCCCCGTGCCGTCCGAGGTCGTGCCCTCGGGGAAAAGGAGCAGGTTTCTTCCTTCGTTGATCGCCTTCTGCATGCGGTCGGCAATCGACAAGAGCGCACGCTTGTTGCCGCGCTCAATGAAAATCGTGCCCACGGCCGCGGCGATGCGCCCGAAGACGGGCCAGCGCGAAATTTCGGCCTTGGCAACGAAGGACGAGGGCGCAAGCATGTTGAGAATGAAGATGTCGAGCACCGAGCAGTGGTTGGCCACAAGAAGCCGCCCCAGCGCGTCGGGCGTAATGCCGCATTCATGCGCACGGGCGTCGGCAATGGTGCCCGTCACCTCCACCCGGATGCCCAGCCAGCGCAAAAAGCGCGCGGCCCAGCGCTTGATCACGCGGCCGCGCCGCTCGGGCGTTTTCGCCAGCGGAAGCTCGACGCTGATCACCCACAGGCAGCCGAGCACGTAGACGAAGATCGCCAGAAAGCGCATGAGTGCCACAAGTTTTCGCATCAAATTTCCTTTCCGTTGCAAAGAAGCACCGCCTTGGGTGCCTCGCTTTGTTGATCGTATTGATGTTCATCGTCGGCCGCAGGCTGCGCCGACTGAGGCGTTTGGATGGAGAGCGCCTGCACGGGCCACAGCGACTCCTCGCCCCCGTCAAAGGCCTGCTGCAGGATCACCGCCGCGGCCGCGTCGTCGATGTGCTCGTCGCGCCCGGCTCCGGCTTCGACCTCGACCGACGAATAGCGCTCGTCGACCATGTAGACCGCAACGCCCGGATAGCGCCCCTCGAGCTGCCGCGCAAAGCGCAGCGCCCGCGCCGTCATTTCGTGCGGCACGCCGTCGGGGTGCCGCGGCAGACCCACAACGCAGACCTCGGGCTCCCACTCCTTCATCACCCGCTCGATGCCCGCCCAGCGCGCCTTGACCGTGCGGCTGTCGAGAATCGCAAGGGGCCTTGCCTCGCGCATCAGGCCGTTGCCCACGGCAACGCCCAGGCGCACGGTCCCAAAATCAAACCCGAGGATCACGCCCTCATGCCGGCATTGCTGCATTGCGCCCGCTCTCCAAAAAAGCCCTTCGCATTACGCGTGGCCGGCCTGGTTGATCCTAAAGGGGCTTGCCGAATCGGGAAGCATCGAGGAGTCGAGCCCCGCGAGCGTGAGCGCCGTACGGTAGCGCGAGTCCATCGGCTCGGAAAAGATCACGCCCGGCATCGCATCGCACTCGATCCAGGCCTTGTCTTCAATCTCCTGCTCGAGCTGCCCCGGACCCCAGGAGGCGCAGCCGATCGTCATGTAGAAGTTGGCCGGCCCCTTGCCGACGGCAATGGCGCGTACGATGTCCTGCGAGATCGACACTTCGATCTGCGGATCGCGATAGATCGTCACGTCCCAGCGGCTCCCCTCGACCGGCGAGTGGATCACGTAGCCGTGGGTGATGTTCATCGGGCCGCCCCAGCCGATGGAAATGGCCGAGGTCTCATCGGTCACCGGAAGCTTCAGCTGCTCGCAGACGTCGCTCATGGTGATGCCGCCCTGACGGTTGATCACGATGCCGATCGCGCCGATTCTCGGGGTGTGCTTGGGGATGAAGATCACCGTCTGCCGAAACCGCGGATCCTCCATCGTGGAGGAAGCGATCAGAAACTTCCCGGTGTACTTGCCGACGACGTCATTGTCCATGGAAAAAAGATTCCTCATAGCTTGTAGGGGCTGCCGAAATGATTCTCTGCAAAGGCCTGTGCGCTTGAGGGGCAATTCAAACCCCGCCGCACGGACGGCAGCCCGCGTCCTTTGTTGGCTGTTGACCCATTTTAGATGTGAAGGCGCCCTCGCACGTTTTCAAGAGCGCACGAATTTTGATGCAGGCCGCGCTTTTGCGTGAGCCTTCATGCGTCTTCGCAAGGCCTGCGGCATTTGCCTGATGCGCCGGCGAAAAATTTGCGCTACAGTTTGGCGCTCGGACTGCGCCCGCCCAAACCGGCGGGCGTCTTTGATTTTTCAGGCCTTTTTTCTTCCCTGGGAGTCGGCTTCACGGGTGCATTCGCGCCTTTCGCAAAGCACTTTTGAGCTCCTCGGAAAGAAGAAATCCCGCCATCTTGTTTATCGACATTGGCCATGGTTGAACACGTTCTGGAAAAACTCTGCGAAAAATTTGATGCGGGCCAGGCCCGCTACCGCGTCGTCCACCACCCGGCGGGCGACCGCTCGAGCGCCTCGGTGTGCGAGGTGCGCGGCACCGAACTCGGCCAGGGCGCCAAGGCGCTCGTGTGCATGGCCAAGGGCGGCGGCGTCAAGCAGTACGTGCTCGCCGTGCTTCCGGCCGATCAGCAGGCTGACCTGAAAAAGCTCGCCCATGCGCTCGGCGCCAACCGCGCGGGCCTGTGCAGTCCCGACGAGGTCATGGATCTCACGGGCTGCATTCTGGGCGCCGTGCCGCCGGTGTCCTTCGACGAGCGGCTCCTTGCGGTCGCCGACCCCACGCTCTTTACCCGCTACGAGGAAATCGCCTTCAACGCGGGCGCGCGCGACGTCTCGATCATCATCAACACCGAGGACTTCCACCGCATCGTGGCCCCGCGGGAAATCGACTTCCTGAAGGTTGAACAAAGCGTCTAAAGCGCCCATGTCCCCGATTTGAAGGATCCAGCACTTGCGCGAGGATCCTTTTTTCTTTCATTGTTTTTTAAAACTTACTTTTGCCAAGGCCCTCAAGGCTCTGCGCCCGTCGGCCTTCGTTCACGCATCATGGACCATTTGGACTTTTCCTACGTGCTGAGCTCCACGCTCACCCCGATTACCCTCATTTCCGGCGTCGGCCTGCTCTTGATGACCATGTCGGCGCGCTACGCCCACACCACCGACCGCGTGCGCCAGATTCTGAAAACCCTTGAGATGACGGCCGACCCCTGCGGCAAGCTGCGCGCCTCGGTGTATCTGCTCTTTAAGCGCGCGACGCTTCTGCGCAAGGCGATTCTTCTCGTCGTGCTCTCGGCGGCCTGCTCGGGCCTGCTCGTGTTGACCTGCACGGTCGAAGCGATGTTCGGCACCCCGCTTGAAACCCTCAAGCAGATCTTTCTGCTCTGCTCGGTGGGCCTCATCGTCTTTTCCACCTTCTACTTCTCGCTTGAAGTGAACATCTCGCTCAAGGCGCTTGAGCTCACGCTGCCGCCCAACGTCGAAGAGAAAAAAGAGGATTAAAAACGCGCTGACTGCGCCCGTCGGCATCAATGCTCATCGACGGGCGCATTTTCGACGCGCACGAAAAAACCCGCTTCAGCCGACGCAAGGGAATCTGCCTTACCGGCACGAGCGGGTTTTTTGTTGCCTTCAAACGGCTCGTCAGGGCCTACTTCTTGGCCTTGTCCTCGGTCGCTGCCTTCGGCGGACGACCGCGGCGGCGCACCGTGCCCTCGAGCTTTTCGGTGAGGAACTCGCGCCCCTCGCGGTGCGAATCAAGCCAGAAGGCGAACTTGGAGGCGCGGCCGATCGCGGCGGCCTCCGGGAAGCGCTCCTGCACCATCGTTCTGAGTTCCTTCAGCGAGCGGCCGACAAGAAAGTCCGCGCCCGGGGAATCCGCCGTCACGCGGCGCTTGGCGCCGCCTCTGAGCGAGGTGACACGAAGGCCGGAGAGCTTTTCCTCCTCCTCGCCCCAGGGAAGCGTTCCGGCCGGGGGCTTCGGATGCGTGCGCCGGGTTCTGCGGGCAGGCGCTGCGGGGCTCTTTGCCTCTTTGGTCTCCTTCGCTTCGATTTCCTTCGCTTCGGTCTTCACTTCGGGCGCCGGGACGGCGTCAGTGGCCGCAACCGTAGCGGCGGGTTCTTCGGCAGGCTTTTCAGCAGGCTTCTCGTCGGACTTTTCAGGCATCTTCGCCGTCTTTGCGGCCTTCGCCATCTTGGTCGTCTTCGCTGCCGTGGTTGTCTTGGTTGTCTTTCTTGCGCGCTTGGGCTTTTCTTCTGCAGCGGCAGGCGTCGTGGGTGCGGCGCTCTCGGCGGCCGCCACCTTAGGCTTCTCCTCGACCTTCACTTCGGCCTTGGGCTCGGTCTTTGCCTTAGCAGTCGTTTTCTTCGCCGTGCTCTTTTTAGCGGCAGCGGGCTTCTTGGCGGCGCTCTTCTTGGCCGTCGTCGTGCCCTTTGCGGCACGCGTGCGCTTGGCTGCGGCGGGTTCGGACTGCGGCGCCGCGCTCTCGGCAGATTCGAGCGTAGTAGGCGCAACGGGCGCAGCGGACGCTGCGGGAGCAGCCGTTTGCGCTGCGGCGGCGGTGCGCTCGGGCTCGGCGCGGCCGGAGCCGGAAGCGGATGATTCAGTCGGCGTGGGATTGTGTCGGATCGACTGGTGCGTCGTCCACGGGTAGTCGAGCACCTTTCGGCTTTGCTTCATGCGCCTGGCGGAGATCCACTCGAAAACTGCCTTGATTTTCTGGAAAAACATCGACGATCACTCCGTGCAGAGCACGATCCTGCAGGGCTGCCGTCCGTGTCAGATGGAGCATGTTTGCTGCAAGATGGTGCTGTCAATGGGGGATTTGGTGCGTCTTCGGGCCTGCGGGAATTCTGGGATAAAACCGCGCGAAGGCCGTCTGAACCGTCGTCCAGACCGCCCGCCGCAGGCACCAGTCTCCTGTCAGGACACGCTGTATCGAGTGTACACCGCGAGTTTCACCGACTGCGCGCAAAGACGCGCAAATATCGAAAAATTCTTCCCCAGCACGGATTCTGTCGCGAATCCCTCACGCACTTTTGCGACAATCGCCTTAAAAGAAATTCCCCCGCTTTTCCCAAACAAGCAGTTGAAGCGGCACTACTTCACGGAAAGGGCGTTCAGTTCATCGAGCCAGTCGCGTCCCGCCGTAGGCGGCACCCGCACCTCGACCTTGAGGCCCCGGCAGGCCCAGCGGTGCGCAAATGCGTAGGCCGCGGCCTGCCCCGCAAACTTCTCGTCGTTGTCGGAAAAAACAATCACGTCGCGCACGCCTTCGGGAAGCCGGTCGATGGAAGCCATGTTGCCGCAGCCCAGACTCGCCCAGACCGGGCGTCCGGACAGAATCGAGGCGGCAAGCGCCGTTTCGACGCCTTCGGCAATCCCAATTGCGCCTCCCTGCCCGATGCCGCCCAAGCGCACGAGCCCCTGCGCGGGAAGTCCCCGCAGAAGCTTCTTGGGGCGCGCCACGCGCGCCTTCACACCCTTGGGCTCAAGATAGGTGCGGTGCAGATTGATGACGACGCCGTCGGCGTCTGTAAGGCGCGAGAGCATCACCGGCAGCGTGCGCACCCGCAGGCCCTTGCCTTGCTCCGCACCTTCCTCGCCATCGTCTCCATGTTCTCCGGCCGCGTCGTCCTCAACTTGCTCGACATACTCAAGCCCCTCGTGGGTGCGGATCTCCGGATGGGCGCTTCGAGGATCAAGCCCGCGCGAGAGGAGGTAGTTCCAGACCGGATCGCCCTGCTCGACGGGATGCGCCTCGCTCCAGAGCGCCAACATCGCCGCCCGGGCCTTGCTAATGGGATCGAGATTGAGATTGAGATCCGCCTGCGGCTCGATCTGCTCGGCCGACTCCTGGACACTCGATGGCGAATGGACGACGATGCCGCAGAACTTTTCGACCGCCGCGAGGGCCTCCGGGTAGCTGCACTGCAGATACTTGCTGATGAGCGCAAACCCGTCGCCCGGGCCGCACCCGCGGCAGAAGTAGTTGCCGCGCCCCATCTTGTCGTCAAAAACGAAGCGGTCGCGCCCACCGCAGATCGGACAGGGCCGCGCACGGCCGTCGACGAGCCTGGGCTCAATGCCGATGGAGATGAAGATGTCGCGCCAGCGGCCTGCAGCCGCACGCACCGCCGCATCACGGCGCTCCTGATACCAGGATGTCTGGGAAAAGGAATTCACGGAACTCACGAAGGCACCTTGGCCGTTGCTTGTGGTGGAAAAACGCCGCTAGCTTACAGGACGTGCCGGCTTCGCGTGAGGGCTGGGAAAGGAATGAACAAAATGGGCGAAAAAAGGGCGAAGAAAAAGGCGGCTTCCACGTGGGAGGCCGCCCTCTTTTCAGTGCTTTTCAATCAAAGCGACGTCTTATTGATAGGACGAATCGCCGTCCTGCAGCACCCAGGGATCGAGCGTGACGTCCATTGAGCGCAGCACGCCCGACTTGTCAAACTGCGGCCAGACGGCCATGTAGAAGCCACCGACGTCGATGAAGCGGTACATCCAGGCGTGCTGATCAACGAGCGGGAACTCGTACTTCTCGGCGCACTTGCCCCAGAAGCGCCATACGTCGTCTTCGGTCCACGTGCCGATCTTGGCCATGGTGAAGTACTTGCGCTGCAGGCCCTGCTCGCGCTCGACGAGCTGCCCGTTGCCGTCAAAGAAAAGCCACCACACCTGCTGCCCGAAGGGCTGCATGGAATAAGTCCAGCGCTCGCGGCCGTCGGGCATGGGGGTCTTGGCATCAGGGGCGCCGAGATATTCCTGCACCTGCTGGGTGGTCTCGCCCATGTCGACTAGCTGCGGATGCGCGCATCCGCCGAGGATGACGGCCGCGCCCACAAGCACCGCCGCCTTCAGAGTCTGCATGAAGTTCATTTTTTATTCTCCTCAAAGGTCAGACACCGCTCATCGACTTGCCGCAGGCGCGCAACAACGTTCAACCATGCGCGCCGCAGCGCTTTAACGCCTACAGTCGATCGAGATGGTGCTCGACCGCAAACACGGCCGCCTGAACGCGGCTCTTGATGTTGAGCTTGCGGAGCACGCTCTGCACGTGCACCTTGACCGTCGACTCGGCCAGATCGAGCGCCCGGGCGATTTCCTTGTTGCTCACGCCGCGGGCAAGCCAGGCCAGCGTCTGGCGCTCGCGCGGGGTGAGCGACTCGATGTCGGGCGCTGCGGCCGTGCTGTGGTAGCTGTCGCAGCGCAGCTTCATGACGAGCTTGTTGGTCATCTCGGGCGAGATGACCGAGTCGCCCGCCACGGCGTGGCGGATGCTCTGCAGCAGGAATCCCGCGTCGATCTTCTTTAAGAGGTAGCCGCGGGCGCCCAAGCGCATGCACTCGGTGAGATCGTCGCCGTCTTCGCTCACGGTGAGCATCAGGACGGCCATCTGCGGATCAAAGGCAAGAATTTGCGCGAGAGCCTCGCGGCCGTTCATCGTCGGCATGTCGAGATCGAGCAGCACGATGTCGGGCTTGACCTGCTCGACGAGCTTGACGCCTTCAAGACCGTCGGCAGCCTCGCCCACCACCTCGAAGTCGTCCTGGCGGGTGAGCAGCGCCTTGAGGCCACTGCGAAACAGCGTGTGGTCGTCAACCAAGGCGATGCGAATCTTCTTGTCACCCTGCTCCGTACTGGTTTCTGCTTCCTGCATAGTTCAGATTTCCAATAAATACTACCTTCCAGGCAGGCGGCCTGCAGCGCATCTGCCCGACTTCAATAGCGATGAGCTTAGCGCATTTTCCCAATGCGCAACACCATCGGGTGACGGTTGTTTCACCGGTTTTACGCGCATGAAAACAAAGAAGACGGAAACGTTTCCCGAAGATCTCCTTCAGGCTCCGTCTCCGCCTTCGCGGGCGCTGATGCGGGTGCGCGGGGAATCGGGACTTGACGCCCGTTTCTCTCACCCCTCAGACATCAGAGATTAAGCGTGGCCCTGATCGTTCGCAGCGGGAGCGGCGGTGCCGTTTTGCTGCTGGGCCTGCTGCTGAGCCAGACGCTGCTGGTAGAGCGCCTCGAAGTTCACCTCGGGCAGGTTCACCGTCGGAAGACCCGTACGGTTGATGAGGTCGGCGAGGTTCGCGCGGAGGTACGGGTAGATGATGCTCGGGCAGAGCACGTTCACGAGGTGACGGATGCCGTCGGCGGGAATGTTGCGGATGTCGAAAAGACCGGCCTGCTTGCCTTCGGCAAGGAACATCGTGGCGCTCTTGGTGCCCACGGTGATCGTGCCGCGCACGACGACTTCGTAGCCGTTGGCGACGCCTTCGATGGCGCGCTGGGAGACTTCGAACTGAATGTCGACGTTGGGCTGCTCTTCGGGCGCATGCAGGAAAATTTCCGGCGCATGCGGCATCTCAAGGGACGCGTCCTTGAGGTAGCAGCGGATCATCTGGAAGGACGGCTCGTTGTTGGCGGCCTGGGCCTGCTCAGGATTCTGCTGGGGGTTCTGAGCGTTCTGGTTTTCTTCTGCCATTTTGATTTTCAATCCGTTAAAAGGCGCCGGGCGAGCCCCTCAGGCCGCGCGGCAAGTGTTGGAAAACTGTGTCGAAGCCTTCAGGCTTAGCGCGAGAAGGGAAGCCCCGCGCGGCGCCAGGCCTGCAGGCCGCCCTGAAGGACGAAGACGTTGAAGCCGAGACCGCGCAGAAGCGGCGAGGCAAGCTTCGTGCGGCGGTTGTCCTCGTCGACGAGCAGCACGGGCATGTCCTTCTTCAGACGCTCGAACTCGTTCTGGATGCGGTCGGCGGGAATGTTGATCGAGCGCGCGATGGCCTCTTTCTTGAACTCCTTGGGATCGCGCAGATCGACGATCTGGGCGCCCTGATGATTGATGAGCTCGGTGGCCTGGGTGCTGTCGACCTGCGGGCCGTAGCGGCGCTTCGTAAAATACGGCGCCGCGAGCGTGATCACGCACACCAGAATGATCGCGAGCAGCAGGATGTTGTCAATCAGAAACTGAGTCACGTCTTTTCGTCCGTTTTGAATGCAATGACTGAATTGGGATTCGGTTCGCAGGACCGCCTTGGCGCGGCGTCGCTGCCTCGAAGGGGCCCGCACCACGGATGGTGAAGGCAATTGCGGCATTATAGAATGTTGGGATTGATTGCACGCCGCCCGGGGAAAGGCGTGTCTGCAAGGATGGTGCGGGAGCTCCTTGCGCCCTCATGTCCTTATGCCTGTTTAGGGGTCGCCCGGCATTTTCCAACGATTTCCCATCGATTTTTCCCTTCGACTTGACCGCGGCCTTGACTGCGACGTTGACCGCGCCGTCGTTTGGCCCTTTTTCTGCTCGTTCATGAACCTCACCTCCGGTTGCCGCGCTCGCCTCGCCCCGCTTTCGGGACTTGCGCGACTTGCCCGGCTCTGCTGCCTTTGCGCCGCCCTCGCGGTGCCGCTTGCGCTCGCCCCGCAGCCGGCGCTTTCGGCCGCCGCGAGCACGAGCACCAAGGAGCGCTCGAACCTGCAGAAGGAGCAGCGCACGATCAAGGGGCAGATCTCGACCATCAAAAAGGACATCGAGCAGAAGCAGGCGCGCGTCGACAGCGCCAACCAGGAGCTGCGCGCGTCCGAAAAGGCGATTTCAGACAGCAACCGCACCCTCAAGGAGCTCGGCGCCAAAAAGAGCGCCGTTGAAAACCAGCTTGCCGACCTCAAGCGCGAGGCCGACATCGTGGGCATGCACGTCACCGAGGCCGAGGATCTCGTGGCGGTCATCACCCAGGCGCAGTTTCTGAACTCCCGCCGCCACCCCTGGCAGGCGGCCTTGACCGGCGACAACCCCAACGACATCACCCGCATGTCGGCCATTCTTCGCTACATGGCCCGCGAGCAGGACCGCACGATCGACCGGCTTGCCAACCGCAGAAAGAACATCGAGGTCGTCACGGCCAAGACCAACGCCACGCAAAAGGAGCTCTCGCGCATCGAGGCCGACGAGCAGAAAAACCGCGACAACCTTGAAAAGGAAAAGAGCCGCCGCGAGAGCGCCGTCAACGAACTCAAAAAGGAGCTCAACACCCAGCGCGAGCGCTACGAGCAGTTGGTGAAAAACGACCGGCAGCTTACCAACCTCATCGCCAACATCGACAAGCAGATCGAGGCGGCCGCCGCCAAGGAGCGCGCCCGCAAGGAGAAGCTTGCGCGCGCCGAAAAGGAAAAGGCCGCCCGCGAGGCCGAGCAGCGCAAGTCGCGACGTCCCTCGCAGACCGCCTCGGCCAAGCGCACGACCGTCGCGCCCGTCACGGGCAACTTCGGCAAGATGCGCGGCAAGCTCACCATGCCCACCAAGGGCAAGATCGTCGCCAAGTTCGGCCAGAAGCGCGAGGGGGCGGCAAGCGACCTCGCCTGGCGAGGCCTTCTCATCAGCGGCAGGATGGGCCAGGACGTCGTCGCCACCGCGGGCGGCACCGTGGTCTTTGCCGACTGGATGCGCGGGTTTGGGAACCTCATGATTCTCGATCACGGTTCGAACTATCTTTCGGTCTACGCCAACAACGAGTCGCTCTACAAATCCGTGGGCGACACCGTGAAACAAGGCGAAACGATTGCCAGCGTCGGCCGCTCGGGTGGCGAGGATTCCCCGGGCTTATACTTTGAGCTCCGCTACAAGGGCAAGCCCTTTGATCCGGCCCGCTGGATCGCCCAATAGCGCCCGAAAAGCCCGGCGCCGCCGGTTTCGCGCGGCGCCTTTTTCGGCGTTTTTCCTTTGCGGCTTTGCGGCGGACATCCCCAACGTTTTATCTGCCGGCGGCAGCTCCCGGCCCCGGCATCAGTCTAGATTTCACATCCAGCCATGCGCTTTCTGCCCCGCTCCCTATCGCTTGCCGTCGCCGGTCTGTGCGCCGGCGTCGTGCTGACGACCGGCCTGCAGGCCATTGCCGCCGACGGCGACAAGTCGACCAAGCTGCCGCTTGAGGACATCGAGCTTTTTGCCGACGTCTACGGCTCGATCAAGAACTTCTACGTCGATGAGGTTCCGGACTCGGAGCTCATGGAAAACGCCATCAAGGGCATGGTCGAAGGGCTCGATCCGCACAGCTCCTTCCTTGACTACAAGGAGTTCAAGGACATGCAGGAGAGCACGACGGGCGAATTCGGCGGCCTCGGCCTTGAGGTCACCAAGGATCCCTCCGGCGTGCGCGTGGTTTCGCCCATCGACGACACGCCCGCGGCCCGTGCAGGCGTCATGGCGGGCGATCTGATCATCAAGATCGACGGCAAGGCCACGGCCGACCTCTCGCTCAACGAGAACGTCAAGCTCATGCGCGGCAAGCCCAAGACGAAGATCGTGCTCACCATCGCCCGCAAGGGCGAGAGCAAGCCCATCGTGGTCAATCTCGTGCGCGACATCATCAAGGTGAAGTCGGTAAAGAGCAAGGAGCTCTCCGATGGTCTCGGCTACATCCGCATCTCGCAGTTTCAGGAGCACACGGCCGAGGACGTCGCGCAGGCCCTCGTGAAGCTCAACCAGAACAAGCATCTCAAGGGCGTCGTTCTTGACCTGAGAAACAATCCGGGCGGGCTTTTGAATGCCGCAATCGGCGTGTCGGCGGCGTTTTTGCCCGCCGACAGCCTCGTCGTCTCCACCCGCGGCCGCAATCCGCAGGAAGAGCGCAAGTTCACCGCCTCCTACAAGGACTACTCGACGAGCAATTCCGGCAAGGACTACATCGCGACGCTGCCTGCGGTTGTAAAGAGCGTCCCCGTCGTCGTTCTCATCAACCCGGCATCGGCATCGGCTTCCGAAATCGTCGCCGGCGCCCTGCAGGACCACAAGCGCGCGACCATCATGGGCACGCGCTCCTTCGGCAAGGGCAGCGTGCAGACGATCCTGCCGCTGCGCATGAAGCGCGATGAAACCACGGGCGTGAAGATCACCACGGCGCGCTACTACACGCCCTCGGGCCGCACGATTCAGGCCAAGGGCATCACGCCCGACGTCGCCGTCGACGACACGCCCGAAGGCAACTACCCGTCCTTTACGATCCGCGAGTCCGATCTTGCGCATCACATCGAGGTCGCCGACACGACCAAGGGCAAAAACGGCAAGGCCGACGCCAAGGCCAAGGACAATGAGAAAGCCCGCGAAAAGGCCAAGGAGCGCGACGCCGAACTTGATCTCGAGGAAGACGCCAAGGTGCCGACGCTGCGCTACATGTTCGGCGACGAGGAGGACTTCCCGCTGCAGCAGGCGCGCGCCTACCTGCTCGGCAAGGACGTGATCACGCACGACGAGACCCAGGCCAAGCTCAAGGCCGAACGCGAGGCCGCCCGCAAGGCCAAGGAAGCCGCCGCAAACGCCAAGGGCAAGACGGGCAAGTCCGCAGCGACCGAGAAGCAGAAGGCCGGCGAGGCCTCTGATGCGAAGAAGTAATCCTTTGCGCCCCGGAAAACGCCATGACGACGCACGACGAGGCTCTCTTTGAGAGCGAATCGGCCCGCGCCCGCGCAAGCCGCCATATTCTTCTAAAGGAAATCGGCGTTGAGGGCGCGCGTCGCATCGCGGGGCTCTCGGCGCTTGTGATCGGCGCGGGCGGCGTGGGCTGCCCGGCAGCGCTCTGCCTTGCGGAGGCCGGCATCCGCGAGCTCACGCTCATTGATGCCGACGTCGTCGAGGAATCCAACCTCGCGCGGCAGATTCTTCACACCCCGGCGCGGCTTGGCATGAACAAGGCCCAGAGCGCCGCACAGGCGCTTGCCGACATCAATCCCGCGGTGAAGGTCAACGCCGTCGCCGCCTGGGCCGATGAGGAATCGATCGAAAGGCTCGGGCACGAGGTTGACGTCATCCTTGACTGCTCGGACAACTTCGCCACGCGCCACGCGGCAAACCGTGCGGCGCTTAACCTTTCCAAGCCCCTTGTGACGGTCTCGGCCATCCGCTACAGCCTTCAGGTCGCCTTCTTTGACTTCACGAAGCCCGCGAGCGCCTGCTACGCCTGCGTCTTTCCCGAAGATGAGGAGGCCGACGTCAAGGCCTCGCAGGTGGGAGTGCTCGCACCCGTGACCGGCCTTGCCGGCTTGATCGCCGCCGAAGAGGTTCTCAAGTGGGCCGCCGGCATGGAGTCGCTTGCAGGCAGCATGCTCGTGCTCGATACCCTTTCCTGGCAGATGCAGCGCTTTGCGCTTGCGAAGATGCCCGACTGCACGGTCTGCGCCGGCAGATAACAAGGGCCGCCCCAGTTCGAATTCCCCCTCTCCCTGCGCACGCCGCGCAGGGATTTTTTTGCCCTCTTTTTGCCGCGCTTAGTGCAGCTGTCCCCAGTAGAGCGTGATCGAGGATCCTTCGCCGAAGGTGCGGCCGGCGACAAGATAAATCGGCCCTACCCAGCTGTCGGCCGCCATATAAAGGCTTGCCGCGCGCTTCCAGGATCGGTCGGGCTGCCAGACCTGGGCTTCCGAGCCGCCCTCGTCGTAGGCGCGGCCGATCTCGGCGCTTGCGCCCAGATAAAACGGCATTCGCAGCACGTCGACATGGCGGCTGAAGTCGTGATAGACGAGCGCTCGCGCCAGGTGCAGGCGGTTGCCCGCCCAGCGTCCGTAGGGCGAGCCCGAGAGATTGAAGACGCCGCCCAGGTTGAAGTTGCCCGCCTGCGGGGCGCGCGCATAGCGCCCTGAAAGGAGCATCGTCGTGCGGTCAGTGAGTTTGACGGGCTTCCAGAAGTTGACGTCGTAGGCGACGCCCTCGATTGCGCTCATGCGCGTGGAGTCGGGCGCAATCGCCTTCCAGACCGAAGCGTCAAGCAAAAGGCCCTTGGTGGGAAAGCTCGCATCGTCCAACGTATCGATCCCGAAATTGAGCCTCGTGAAGATCGACTGCGCCCGGGCGTTTCGATCGATGGAGCCGATCTCGGCCTTGGTGCGGTTGTCGAGCCACCCGCCCCCGAGCGTGACGCGCCCGAAGCGCCCCATGTCGTAGCCCAGATTGAGCGAAAAGGCGAGCCTTTCATTGTGGTAGCGCGCCGTCGCGTCGCCTTCGCTGTTGTAGACGTCAAAGGGCTCCCACTCGTAGCTTGCCTCGGGCTGCAGGAAGAAGTTGGTTGTGCTCCCGAGGGGCTGATGCCATTCGGAGGCGATGCGCTTCACCTCACCCGCCTGCAGCAGGTTCGTCCAGCGCCCGCCCCAGTTGTTGAGCCACCCCCAGGTGTGCGAGAGCATCACGTTGAAGGTATTGGACTGTGCGAAGTTGCTCTCAACATTGCCGCCAAAGCGCAGCACCGAGTAGCCGTAGTCCTTCTCGGTGGGCTCAAAGACGAGCACCTCGCTGTTGTAGGGGCCGGGCTCGAACTTGAAGGGGACGCTTTGAAAATCCCCCGTCGCCCAGAGGCTGCGTGCGGCGTCGGCGACCTCCTCGTTGGTGACCGGGCGCGAGGTGTCGATGTCGATTTCGCCGCGCACGCGCTCGGGATTGACGGTCTTCAAACCCGCCACCTGAACGCCCGAGAGATTGTGCTCGCGCACGTCGTGCATCCGGCGGCTTCGCGCCTCGGCCCAGCTTTGATAGTTGTCGCGGGAAACAGCCAGGGCGAGAAGCTTTTCCTTTTGCGCCATCGCGGCCTCATAGCCGCGCTCGATGATTTCAGAAGCACGCATGAAGTCGCCCGAGGTAAAGCCCTCAAGATCGGGCTCGATGTAGATGTCGTCTTCTCCGATGCGGCTTTTGCTTACCTTGACGTTTTGTTCGGTCAGAAGATTGACGACCTGCCCCATGATGCCCACGATGCTTCCGAGGCGGTCGCGCTTGTTTAAGGGCGTCCCCACGTTGATGACGACAAGGCGCCCGGCGCCCATGGCGCGCGCCTCGTCAACGGGAAGGTTCGCGACAAGCCCGCCGTCAACGAGAAGCTTTCCTTCATACTGTACCGGCGCATAGGCGCCCGGCACCGACATCGAGGCGCGCATCGCCTGCGCAAGCGTGATATTTCGCTGCAGCACGACGGGCGTGCCGTTTTCGAGGTCGGTAGCCATCGCCGCGAAGGGAATGGAAAGGCGCGAGAGGTCGTTCACCGTATTGACCGGTTCGGTCACGCGCTGCAGGAAGATGTCCAACTCCTGCGAGGGCACGACCTGAGCGGGGAATTGAAGCCCCTCGCGCGTCAGGCCGATCTCGCCGTCGCCCAACCCCATGCGCTCCTCGTTCTTGCGGCGCCAGGTGAGCTTTTCGCGGTCCGGGCGCGGCGCAAACATGCGCGGCCAGTCGACCGAGAGCGTGATGTCGCGGATTTCGTCGGCCGTATAGCCTGCGGCAAAGCCGCCTCCCACCATCGCGCCCATGCTCGTGCCGGCAACGACGTCAAAGGCGATGTTGAGCTCTTCAAGGGCCTTGAGAACGCCGATGTGCGCAAAGCCGCGCGCACCGCCCCCTGAGAGCACGAGTCCGAGGCGCACGCGGTGCTCGGCCTGCTGCATGGTCGGTTGAGGGGGCGGCTGCGTCGTCTGATGCGGCTCGGCCGCGTCGCACGCCGCCGTCGGTGAAAAGACGCCTGCAATGAGGCCTGCAAGAAAAACCAAAAGCGTCTGGCGCAGCATCGCTAAGAAAGTCTCTTGTCGCAAGGGTTGGAGAATGGCCGCGGGGGCCGCGGGGCATTCCGGTGATTTTCTGAGTTTACTGCCTTTGGCGCTTTTCCCCTTGTCGGCTCTTTATCGACTGTACCTACCGCCTGCGGCCAGGGGTTCTTCATGGCCTTGACGCAGCCTAGATTCAGCGCGCCGGAGGGCCTCACGCGCTTGAAAAACGCTGACTGTCCGCGAATTTTTCGGACGCACCGGCAACGCATGCTCTAAAATGGACTGTTCGGCGGCCTTTTGTACGCGCCGAGCGGATTTTTATTGACCTTTGAGTGTAAGGATCGTCTCCGATGCCGATGATTGAAATCAAGAACGTGAGCAAGTGGTACGGCTCATTTCAGGTTCTGAAGAACTGCAGCACCTCCGTGGAAAAGGGCGAAGTGGTGGTGGTCTGCGGCCCGTCGGGCTCGGGCAAGTCCACGCTCATCAAGACGGTCAATGCGCTTGAGCCCTTCCAGCAGGGCGAGATTCTCATCAACGGCATCAACGTGGGCGACCCCAAGACCGACCTGCCCAAGCTCCGCAGCCACGTCGGCATGGTGTTCCAGCACTTCGAGCTCTTCCCGCATCTGACGATTACGGACAATCTGACGCTTGCGCAGATGAAGGTGCTCGGCCGCAGCCGTGAGGAAGCCACCGAACGCGGCCTGAAGCTTCTTGACCGCGTGGGTCTTCTGAAGCACGCGCCGAAGTACCCCGGCCAGCTCTCGGGCGGCCAGCAGCAGCGCGTTGCCATCGCCCGCGCGCTTGCCATGGATCCGGTGTGCATGCTCTTTGACGAGCCCACCTCGGCACTTGACCCGGAAATGATTAACGAAGTGCTCGACGTGATGGTTGAACTCGCGCACGAAGGCATGACGATGATGGTCGTCACCCACGAAATGGGCTTTGCCCGCAAGGTGGCCGACCGCGTGGTTTTCATGGAAGCAGGCCAGATTCTCGAAGACGCCAAGAAGGAGGACTTCTTCGGGGCGCCGCGCTCGGAGCGCGCTCAGCAGTTCCTCTCGAAGATCCTCTCGCACTAATTCCCTTTCATGCGCCCCCGGCGCCGGGACGATGTTCCTGCGCGCTATCGGGCCCCGTAAAAAGAACGCCGCGGAAATCAACTCCCGCGGCGTTTTTGTTTCTCGTTTTGTGTTCTCTCGGCGCTAGCGCCTTTCGACGATCCACATCGCCGCGGCCGCAAGCACGAGCATGATGAGCGAGGGCAACGGCGCCACCACCATCGCAGGCCATGTGTTGAGAATGCCCATGAAGGCAAAGATGTTGTTCAAGGCGTAGAACGAAATGCCGATCATGAGGCCCACGAAGATGCGGATCGACACGCCGCCGCTGCGCACGTTGAGGTACGCAAAGGGCATCGCCACGGCAAGCATCACGAAGATCGCGATCGGATAGAAGATCTTCGTCCAGAGCGCCACTTCATAGCGCTCGGTCGTCTGCCGCGTCTGCTTGAGATGTCCGATGTAGCTCCAGAGCTCGGCAATGCCCATGCGCTCGGGCTTGATCGTCAACACGCCCAGGATGTCGGGGCGCATCTCCGAGGGCAGCAGCAGATCCACGCCCTTCTTGTAGGAGCTTGCCTCGACCATCGGATTCTCGTCGCGCGTCACGCGCGGCAGCGTCTCGACCGTGGCGTCCTTCAAGTGCCAGCCGGAGCGGGGGATGTAGTTCGCTTCCGGCGCGTGCAGGATGCGCACCAGATCGCCCTTGTCGTTGAATTCAAAGACGCGCCATGCGCCCGTGCGGCTGTTTTCGCCCGCAATAAGGTTGTGCACGTTCACAAAGCGCATCGTCACCTCGCCCGCCTGGCCGTCGTGCACCGTGTCCTTGGCCCAGACGCCCGAGGCGTAGCCGCGCGCGGTGAGCGTGCTGTTAAAGAGGATCGTGCGCATTTCGCCGCGCATCTTGTCGGCCGCAGGCGTCACCCACTCGCCCAGCGCATAGGTCATGGCGATGAGCACGACCGCAGGCACCATGAGCATGGCCGCTAACCTCAGCGGCGAGAGCCCCGCCACGCGCAGAATCGTGAATTCCGAATTCGACGCCCAGCGGCTCAACGTATAGACGCCGCCCAGAAGCGCCGCAATCGGCATCACCTCGTAGAGGCGCGAGGGCAGCTTCAGGGCGGTCAGAAAGAGCGCCATGCCGAAGTTGTAGCGGCTGCCGATGTTCTTGGCCTGTCCCACCAGGTCAAAGAACGCAATAAAGAGCACCAGCGAGATCAGGATGAACGCGGTGGAGACGAGGATCTCCTTGGCGAGGTGGCGCGTGATCACTCTCATTTCGCATGCCTCCTGTCAAAGAGCCGGTACGGCAACTCGACCAACGCAAGCGGAATCCAGCGCTGCAGCCACACGCGCCGCACGAAGAGAAGGGCCGTCAACACGAACACCAGACCGTTGAGCGTTACAAGCGCCGTGATCCACGACACGCGCTCGGTCTTCACCCACGTCTCGGCCACCGAAATGCCGTTGAGGTAAAGAATGAAGATGAGAACCGCGAGCACCAGGCTGATGCTCTTGCCCGCGCGCGGGTTGGTATAGGAAAGGGGAATGGCCAAAAGCGCGAGGTTTAGTGCCGCCAGAGGCCAGCACAGGCGCCAGACGAACTCGGCCTTGGCGACCGGCGTATCAAGCGCAAGAAGCCTGTCGACCGAGAGCTCCTCGACGTCGCGGCTTGCGTAGGCCTGATCGGCCTTGCTCTGCAGGCGCAGCTCGTAGGTGTCGAAGTCCACCACGCGCCAGGCCGCGTTTTCAGATGCACTCGTATCGTAGCGGCGGCCGTTTTTGAGGACCGCATAGCGGATGCCCGAGGGCGTGACGCGGATTTCTCCCGATTCGGCCTTGACGATCGTTTCGCCGCGGCCGTTGCGCTCGCTCATGAAGATGTTCTTGATCTTCGAGCCGTCCTCGCTTACCTCCTCGATGAAGAAGACGCGGTTGCCGCCCGAGGTTTCAATGAAGCGTCCCGGGGAGATGCGGTTGACGTCGTCGCGCTGCTCGAACTGCTGCGAGGTGCGCTCGATCTGCGCCTTCGACCAGGGCGTGATCACCAAGGAGACGACCGCCACGAGCGCCACCATCGGCAGCGCAAAGCGCAGCACCGGCCCCACCCAGCGCAGCAGGCTCAGTCCGCCCGAGCTGAACCAGACGACCATCTCGCTGTCCTGCCAGCTGCGGATGAGCACCATCAGGATGGCGATGAAAATCGAGAGCGCGAGCAGCGCCGGCAGGTTCGTGAGCGACGAGTACGCCATCAGCTCGAAGACCGAACGCGAATCGACGCTGCCGCCGGCGGCCTCGCCCAGGATGGTGACGAGCCCCACGGCGAGCACGACCGAAAAGAGCACCGTAAAGACGCCGCCCGCGCTGCTGGCAAACTCATTGACAAGCAATCGTCTGAAAATCATGGCGTCAATCGGCGTGCAGGCTCATGAGCACTGCGGACAATCGGAAAAGTTGAACTCGCATTCAGGAATTCTAGCCGCGCCCGAAGGCAAACCTTTTGAAAGCGGCTGCAAGGATGAAAACTATTTTGTGCCAATTGGTGAGCTGTGCCCGAGCTAGTGCTCGGGCGCAAAGCGGCGCCTCTTTTGGCCAAGGCGCCGCTTGTTGCCAGCCCTTAGTCGGCCGCGTGCACGTTCATGCGCCGGTAGGCCGGGTTCTTGTTGCCCATGAAGTGCAGCAGGAACGTCGCAGCAATGAGCGACCCGAACGAGACGATGAGCGTCGCGACGAGGTTCCCGCCGGTAAGGCCAGCCACGAGATAGCCCACGGCGGCGCAGGCCGCCACGAGCAGCGCGTACGGTATCTGCGTGGAGACGTGCTCGATGTGGTTGCACTGCGAGCCTGCCGACGAAAGAATCGTCGTATCCGAAATCGGCGAGCAGTGATCGCCAAAGACCGAGCCCGAGAGCGTGGCCGAGAGAACCACCACGGTGAGCGACGGGTCAAGGGCCTGAATGATCGGCACCACGATCGGAATCAGGATGCCGAACGTACCCCAGGCCGTGCCCATCGAAAACGAGAGGAATGCCGACAGGCAGAAGATCACGACGGGCAGCAGCATGGCGCTCATGCCCGAGCTCACCACCAGGTGCTCCATGAAGACCGGCGTCTGCAGAAGATCGCGGCACACGCCCGAGAGCGTCCAGGCAAGAATGAGGATGATGTTTGCTGGCAGCATCAGCTTCATGCCCTCGACCGAGCCCGAGGCGAATTCCGCAAAGCTCATGAGCTTGCGGGGAACGTACATGATGAGCGCCACGATCAGCGCGCCGAAGGAGGCGAACACGAGCGAAATCGAGGCCGACGAATTGCCGATGGCGGCCTGGAAGTTGTGGTACTTCGCATCCGCTCCCCAGTAGCCGCCCGTGTACATCAGCGCGAGCACGGCAAAGGCCATCAAGGCCAGCAGCGGAATCAGCATGTCCCAGATCGTGCCGCGCGGGTTGTACTTGAGTTTCTCAGCCTTCTCGGCCACGCCGCTCGTGGCGATGCCTTCGGCCGCACGCAGCTCGCTTTTTCTCATCGGCCCGAAGTCGAGGTTCGTAAAGCAGATGAACGACACCATGAAAATTGCCAGCAGCGCGTAGAGATTCCACGGAATCGTCGCCACGAAGGCGCCGATCTCGCTTTCAAACGCACCGGTGTCCTTGAGGCTTGAGCCCACAGCCGCGGCCCAGGAGGAAATGGGCGCGATGATGCACACGGGCGCCGCGGTGCTGTCGATGATGTAGGCGAGCTTGGCGCGGCTCACCTTGTAGAAGTCCGTGATGGGACGCATCACCGTGCCCACCGTGAGGCAGTTGAAGTAGTCGTCGATGAAGATCGCGATGCCCAGGCCCGCCGTGGCGCCGAGCGAGGACTTTCGACCGCGGATCACCTTGGTCGAGGCCTTGCCGTAGGCGACCGTGCCGCCCGAGAGGCTGATGAGGTACACGAGCGCACCCAAAAGCGAGCAGAAGATGAGGATGTTGAAGTCCACCTTCTTGGCCATGAGCGTAAAGGCCGTCTCGAGCGTACCCATGAGCATGTTCGCATCGGTGCCGCAGGCATAGATGAGCGTGCCGGTGAAGATGCCCACGAGCAGCGACGAAAAGACTTCCTTGGTCACGAGCGCCAGGCCGATGGCGACGATCGGCGGCAGGATGGACCACCATTCGGCGGCATAGGGTTGCATGTTGCTGTTTCCTTTGGCGGAAAAACGGGGGCCGCGCATGAGAATCCGGCCGCCGCGGTTTCCAATAAAAATAAGAGGAGGGGGAGTTTTTTCTCTTGGTGTGTGTTTAAAGCGCTTTTCTTATCACGTACGGGCATCGGCGCTCATGATCGCGTCAAGCCCGCGGCCGAGCTTGAGCCGGGCGGCCTTGTGCTCGAGCATCTCGCGGGTCTCCCCGCGGGCGGTGTTGACGATGATGCAGCCTTCGATCGGGCAGAGCTTGCGGCACTGCGGCTCATCGTAGGAGCCCACGCATTCGGTGCAGCGGCCCTGACGGATCTGGTAGTGCTCCTCACCCATGACGATGGCCTCGTTGGGGCACTCGGGCTCGCAGACGTCGCAATTGATGCACTCGTCGGTAATGATCAGAGACACGGTGTGTGAATCCTCGGCTTGATAATCGAAATGTCCCGGCCTTAGAGAAGCCGCATCAGTCGCGGCGGGCGAACTTTCTCTGCAGCATTTCGCCCGTCAGGGGCGAGACGAACTTCGAGACGTCGCCTCCCATTGAGGCGATCTCGCGCACGAAGCTGCCGCTTACGAACTGATGCTCGAGCGCAGGCATCAGAAACACGGTCTCGACCCCAGGCGCAAGCTCGCGGTTCATGCCCGCCAACTGAAACTCGTACTCGAAGTCGCTTGAAGCGCGCACGCCGCGCACGATGACGCGCGCCTTGTACTCGCGCACAAGGTCGCACAAAAGCCCGTCGTAGCCCACGACCGTCACGCCGGACATGCCGCGCGTGAGCGCCCGGGCAAGCTCAAGGCGCTCCTCAAGCGAAAAAAGCGGCTTTTTGCGCGCGCTTTCGGCCACGGCAAGAATCACGTTTCCAAAAAGCAAAAGCGCACGCGCAAGCACATCCTCGTGCCCGCGCGTCATCGGGTCGAAGGTACCAGGATAAACGGCCAGAACCATGGATCAATGGAAAATCTTCAGGGATGTCTGTGCATTTTACCAATGCGCGCCGCGGGACTGTTTTCCGCCAGAAGGCGTACCTTGCTGATTTGTCGTGCGAATCACCCCTCCCCTTCACTCCCCATCACATCCCTTCACCGTCGAGAACCCGCGCACCCTCTGCCCCAAGCAAAGTACACTCGCCCTGTATTGACGGCTCAAGAGAGCTCTCGCAGCAAGAAAGAAGCACCGCCCATGGCAAAACGACGCAAATACGGACAAACCTGGTGGGGAGCGGCATGGCTCAGTGCCCTGCGCGACGTCCCCGATGAAAACCGCCTGGCGCGCGGCCGCAGCTACTACGCCAACGGCCACGTCTTCAACATCGAGTTTTCTACGCAGACAATGCGCCTTCAGGCGCTTGTCTCGGGCAGCGCCTATACGCCCTACGAGGTGAGCTTTACGTTCACGCCCTTGACCGAGGACGAGCGCAGCAGGCTTCTTGCGGCCGTCTCCGAAGACCAACAGCTCGTGGCCGAGATTCTCGACGGGAGCCTCCCCGAGCGGCTGCTTGAGATCTGCAAGCGCGAAAAAATCGAGCTTTTCCCAAAAAGCTGGCGCGATCTGCACCCTCACTGCACGTGTCCGGACTCCTCGGCCTTCTGCAAGCATCTGGCGGCGCTCTTTTACATGCTGCTTGATGCAATCGATGAGAATCCCTTCGCCGTCTTTCTCACCCGCGGCCTCTCGCTTCAAAAGGAATTGAGCAAAAAGGGCATCGACCTCTCGGCAAGCGCGCATGAAAGCCCGCGGCACCCGGCCGAGCTCGTTGCCGCAAGCGCCGCGTTCTGCCGTGCGCCGCAGGCGGCCACGGTTGTCAAGGACAAGAAGGATGATGAAGAGGCCCGTGCCGCACGCGAGCAGGCCGCTCTCGAGCGGCTGCGCAGCGTCGACTGCACGGGACTGCCCGACATGTCGAGCGTCCTTGAAAGTCTGCTCCCCGAGCGGCTTCGCCCGGCCGCGCCCAAGGGTGAGAACACCCGCATTCTGGGCTTTCTGCGCCAGGCCGACTGCAATCTCGCGTCCTTGACCGCATTCGAATCTCACGAATTGGAAGAGACAGCGGAGGGAACGGCGAACGCCGCGCTCTCAAGCCTTCTGCGGGCGACGAACGCCCCCGCAAAGCTTCCCGACAACGCGCGGGTTGTTCCGGTGTTGCAGGTTTCACCCGGGGGCACGCCCGGGCTGTTTCTGACCGTTTCCTACAAAAAGCCGCGCGCAAGAAAGCTCACGCAAGAGACGTTTTACGAAGCCGTCCCCGGCGCGCTTGCCTGCGAGGCGTTGACATTGAGCGCCCTTGAGCTTGAGCGCATGCCGACCGAAATCGAGTGCCTCGCAACGCTCGCGCGGGCGGCGCGCGCCATGCTTTTCGCCCGGACGATCACGCCCATCGTGGTCACTGAATTTTCGATCGAGGATCCTTTCTGCCCGCGCCTGTGGTGGACGCCCATGATGCGCGAACCCCACACCGCCGCGCTCGTCTCGGCCCTGGCCGAGGCCGTCGCGCCCTGGGCCGAAGCGCTCATTGATCCCTATGCGCTTGAGGACCTCAAGCTTGATTCCTCCGACGAGCGGTTTTCCCAAAAGTGCGTCTTTTTGCTGCTGACGGCCATCATCAACGGCTTCATCGCGGGCGCCTCGCAGAAAACCGTCATGCGCATGGTCGAAAACGACCCCGGCCTCTTTCAGGCGCTGATTGAAACCGGCGCCGACGTCCCGGATTTCGACGGCCGCACCCCCGAGAGCTTTACGCAGACGTTGACGCGCTACTTTCGTGCCTACCTTCTTGCCGACACCTACCCGTGGCGGCCCGTACTCACGGCGCGCGTGCACGCCGACGGCGTCAAGCTCAACTTCGGCATCCTTGCCAGAGAAGAAACGGAGGACGACGAGAGCGACGAGAGCGCTCAGGACGGGGCCACACCCGAAGGCAAGCCCCTCTACGACCTGCGCCGGCCCGTGATGCTTCAAAAGCTTTTAAAGGACGAGGCGTACGCCTCCGACCGGTTTGCGGCCTTAAACGTCATCAAGACCTTGGCCGAGGCCTGCCCGGTGCTCACCCGCATCGCCAGCGCCCGCGGCAAGCCCGTGACGCTTGAGTCGGGCGAGTTGAAGGACTTTCTCTTTGAGTCGGCGCCGGTGCTGATGGTGCTTGGCGTCACGGTCATGCTGCCGCAGTCCTTGAAACGCATCCTCACGCCGCGGCTTGTCGCCTCGATCTCGCAGACCTCCGGGCCGCAAAAGAGTTTTCTCGACAAGGACGCCGTCACGCGTTTTGACTGGCATGCCGCGCTGGGCGACAAAACGCTCACGCAGGAGGAGCTCGATGCGCTTGCCGCACACGCAGGCGAAATCGTGCGCTTTGGCGAGGATTTCGTCTACCTCGATCCCGAGGCGCTTGCGCACTTGACCGATGCCGTCAGACGCCAGCCGCAGCCCACGTATCTCGAGAAGATGCGCGCCCTCCTCACGGGCGAATACGAGGGCGCCGAGGTGATTGCTTCGGACGACGTTCGCGAGCGCTTGAAGACCTTGACGGAGGTGACCGACATCGCGCCTCCCGTGGGATTGAAGGCCCGGCTTCGCCCTTATCAGGCGCGCGGCTACGCCTGGCTCATGAAGAACTTGACGCTCGGCATCGGTGCCCTTATTGCCGACGACATGGGCTTGGGGAAGACCCTTCAGGTGATTGCCGCCATCACGGCGCTCAAGGAAAAGGGCGAGCTCGACGCCAAAAAGGGCAAGGCGCTCGCGGTTGTTCCAACGACCCTTCTCACGAACTGGATGCGCGAGATCGCCCGGTTTTCGCCGGGGCTCACGGTGGGTCTTTATCACGGCGCCGGGCGCAGCCTCGCCGAGCGAGAGGAGATGCCCGACGTCACGCTCACCACCTACGGCACATTGCGACGCGACGCCGAAATTCTCGGCACCCGCCGCTGGCGGCTTCTGGTGCTCGATGAGGCGCAGGCCGTCAAGAACGCCTCCACCAATCAAAGCGTTGCCGTGCGCTCGATTCATGCCCCGCAGGTGATCGCGATGACGGGTACGCCCGTTGAAAACCGCCTCATGGAGTACTGGTCGATTCTTGAGATCGTTCAGCCGCGGCTTCTGGGCTCGGCCGACGACTTCGCGCGCACCTTCGCCGCGCCGATCGAGTACGAGCGCGACGCGCACGCCATCGAGGCCTTCCGGCGGCTCACGGCGCCCTTCATGCTGCGCCGCCTCAAGAGCGACAAGTCGATCATCGCCGACCTCCCCGAGAAAAACAGCATCGATCTTTTTACGACGTTGACGCCCGCGCAGGCGGCGCTCTACCAGAAGACCCTCGAGTCGCTCATGTCCAAAATCGAGACGATCGACGGCAAGATGCGCGAAGCCCAGGACGCGGCCGAGCGCAACACGCTTCGCACCACGCGCCGCGGCGCGCTTCTTGCGCTCATCACGGGCCTCAAGCAGATCTGCAACTCGCCCTCGCAGTACTTAAAGACCGAAACGCCCGCGCCCGACTCGGGCAAAGGCGCGGCGCTTCTTGAAACGCTTGAACGCTGCCACGAGGCGGGCCGCAAGGTGCTCATCTTCACGCAGTACCGGGAGATGGGCGAGCGGCTTCAGCGCTGGATTGCCAACGCCACAGGCGAATCGGTGGACTTCCTGCACGGCGGCGTGCCGCTCACGAAGCGCCAGGACATGGTCGACCGCTTTCAGAACGACCGGGCCGTGCGCACGATGATCGTTTCGCTCAAGGCAGGCGGCACAGGATTGAACCTTACGGCCGCCTCGGCCGTCATCCACTACGACCTGTGGTGGAACCCGGCCGTGGAGGCTCAGGCCACCGACCGCGCCTACCGCATCGGACAGCGCCGCGACGTGCTCGTCTACCGCTTCGTCACCGCGGGCACGTTTGAAGAGCGCGTCAACGACATGCTTGCTTCAAAGCGCGAGCTTGCCGACCTCACGGTCGCCGCGGGCGAGACCTGGATCGGAGAGCTCCCGGGCGACGAGCTCAAGGCGCTCTTTGCGCTCGGAGGATCTGCAGGGGGTGCAGTTGGACGCGGTTAGCGCGACAATTCCGGGCGAACAAAATTATCCCGGCATTTTCGCGTTTAACCACCACTCCCAAAGTCTTCATGCGCAAGGCGTTTTTCGAACTGCATCTGGCAATCCTCATCGCGGGCTGGACGGGCATCTTCGGCAAGTTGATCGACATGTCGGCGGGGCTGCTCGTCTTCTGGCGCGTGGCGCTGGCGGCGGCGCTCCTGTGGACGATTGCGCTCGTAAAGAAAAACCTCGAGCGCACGTCCGCGAAGACCGCACTCGGTATGTGCGGCGCGGGCGTGCTTCTGATGCTGTCGTGGGCGGCGTTCTACGCGGCAATCAAGACGTCGAACGTCTCGGTCGGGGTCGTCGCCTTCTCGTCGGTGGGCTTTTTCACGGCGATTATCGAGCCCTTGATGACGCATCGGCGCATCAACGTGCGGGAACTTGCCTTTTCGCTTGTGACGATCGCGGGCATTGCGCTTGTCTTTCACTTTGACACGCGCTACCGGCTTGGCATCATCTTCGGGCTTTTAAGCGGACTGAGCGCGGCGATTCTCGCCGTCTTTTTCAAAAGCTTCCGGACGCGCTACGCGACGATGACGGTGCTCACCTGGCAGCTCACCGGGGCCTTCGTCTCGGCGCTGGTGCTGTTGCCGCTTTACGCCCACCTCATGCCGCCCGAGCCGCTCATTCCGACGCTCAAGAACGCCCTCTATCTCGTCGTCTTTTCGAGCATCTTCACCATCGGCATGTACTTCCTGCAGATTCAGGCTCTGGAGAAAATCTCGGCCTTTACGGTGAATCTGAGCTTTAACCTTGAGCCCGTCTATTCGATCGTGATCGCGATGATTCTTTTTGGCGAGGCGCGCGAGCTCAACTGGTCGTTCTGGGCGGGTCTTGCGCTCATCGCGCTCTCGGTTGGGCTGCAGACGACAAGCGTTTTGCAGCTTCAGAAAAAGGCCCGCGCAAAAAGCTGACGTTCTTTACTAGGAAATTCCTTGTCTTTTCCTAGGATTCCTGCGGGCTGCGGCGCTCGACCAAACGATAAAAGACCGCACCCGCGCGCCCGGCGCGCACGCTCTGCGCACCGGCCGCAAGAAGATCCTCTTCGGCAATCTCCCGATCGCTTTCAAGGTACACGAGACCGTGGTCAGAGAGATGCGGCAGCGCCGCCGCAAGCGCCTTGAGCTGCAATTCGGAGGCAAAGGGCGGATCGATGAAGACGACGTCAAAGACTTCCTTTGCGGCCGCCATCCACGAAAGCGAATCGGCCTGCACGACCTCGACCACGTCGGCGGCGGAGAGCCGCTCGACCACGCTTCTTAAAGCCGCGCAGCCGCGCCGGTCGAGCTCCAGACTCACCACGCGGCGTGCGCCGCGGCTAGCGGCTTCAAGCCCCAGCGCGCCCGAACCCGCAAACATGTCGCAGCAGGTGCAGTCATCCAACCCGCCAAAAAGATGCGTGAGCCAGTCAAAGAGCGTTTCGCGTACCCTCTCGGGCGTGGGCCGCAGCCCCTCGCGGTCTGCCACCGCAAGCGGCGTGCGCTTGAAGCGCCCGCCCACGATGCGCACAAGGCCCGCGGCGGACTTCCCTGCGCCCGAGCCCTTGCGGCCCGAAGCCTGCGGGCGCGCAGCCGCACCCCTTGAAAAGGATCGGGTTGGTAAACTTGCGGGATTATTGAACCGATTCCGACTGTCGCAGGAACCTGCGCGTGTGCCTGCGCCCGTCCTTTGTTTCTTTTTTTGTTCTGCCATGGGACTGTTTTCTCGGTTAAAGGAAGGCCTGGCGCGTACGCGCGTCAATCTGGTCGGACTTTTTTCTGGCGGCGTGATTGACGAGGACTTCTTCGAGGAGCTCGAGGAGTCGCTCATTGCCGCCGACGTCGGCTACCGGCCGACCAACGTTATCCTACAGCGTCTGCGCGATACGGTGAAGCTCAAGGGCTTGAAGACGCGCGACGAGGTGCGCCTGGCGCTGCGCGACGAAATCGAGCGCATGCTGCTGCCCGCACAAAAGCCCTTGAATCTTGAAGCCGCCAAGCCCCTTGTCATCATGATGGCGGGCGTCAACGGTGCGGGCAAGACCACCACCATCGGCAAGATCGCCAAGTGGCTTGCGGCCCGCGACAAGAAGGTGCTTCTTGCCGCAGCCGACACGTTCCGCGCGGCCGCCCGCGAGCAGCTTGCGGTCTGGGGCGAGCGCAACAAGATTGAAGTCATCGCCCAGAACGGGGGCGATCCCGCGGCCGTCGTCTTTGACGCCGTAAGCGCCGGCATCGCCCGCGGCATGGACGTCGTGATCGCCGACACGGCAGGGCGCCTTCCCACCCAGGCCAACCTCATGGAGGAGCTCGGACGCATCCGCCGCTCGCAGGCCAAGGCCATGGCGGGCGCTCCGCACGAGGTGATCCTTGTGGTTGACGGCACGAACGGCCAAAACGCCCTCGCACAGGTCAAGACCTTTGATGCGTACGCAACGCTCACGGGCCTTATCGTCACGAAGCTCGACGGCACCGCCAAGGGCGGCGTGCTTCTTGCGATCACCGCCGAGCGCGGGGAGAAGCCGCTACCCATCTACTTCGTGGGCGTGGGCGAGCAGATCGACGACCTGCAGCCCTTTGACGCGCACGCCTTTGCCAGCGCCCTCGTGGGGCTTGAGTCATAAGGACTCGCGCAGCCCGTGATTTCCTGCGGGAACGGCAGGCAACAGTCGCGGCTTTCGGGGCACTGTCTTCACGCTAAAACCGGTCCGCATCGGGCGCAGAGGATGCACAATAATTCTTTGGGCCCGTGCTGCACCGACAACCCCCTGCGCAGCGCTCCTATTTTTGACAGTTTAGAGAACCTCCTTTTCATCATGACGACGGAACACACATTGAGCAACGGTCAGCTACTTGGCGCCGTCGACCTCGGCAGCAACAGCTTTCGCGTGGAAATCGGCCGTGTCGACGGCGATCGGATCATCACCGAGAGCTATTGGAAGGAGACGGTGCGCCTTGCGGGCGGGCTCGACGCCAACGGCGCCTTCACGCCCGAATGCCAGGAGCGCGCCCTGAGCGCCTTGCGCCGCTTCCGCGAAAAGTTGGAAGGGATTCCGGCCGCAAACATCCGCGCCGTCGGCACGCAGGCGCTGCGCGTAGCGAAGAACTCCGCCGAATTCCTGCCCAAGGCCGAGGAGGCGCTCGGGCACCCGATTGAAATCATCGCCGGCCGCGAGGAAGCGCGGCTCGTCTTTTCGGGCTGCGCGCATACGCTGCCGCCCTCGAACGAAAAGCGCCTTGTGGTCGACATTGGCGGCGCTTCGACCGAGCTCATCGTGGGCTGCGGCTTCATCGCCAAGGAGTGCGAATCGTTTCACGTGGGGTGCGTCAACACCTCGCTTGAATTCTTCCCCGACGGCAAGATCACGGCGCGGGCGCTTAAGAACGCGCAGCTTGCCGCCCAGGCCGAGTTCGAGGAAGCCCACCAGATCTTTTCCCAGCGCAACTGGGACGCGGCCTACGGCAGCGCCGGCACGATCGGCGCCATGGCCGACATCGGCCAGGCCTCGGGCCTGACGAACGGCGTCGTCACGCCGGCTCTTCTTAAAGAACTGCGCCGCGAGTTGATCAGCGTGGGCGACATCAAGAAGGTCAAGCTTCCCGGCCTCAAGGAAGACCGCCGCGACGTGATCGCGGGCGGCCTTGCGGTCATCAGCGCCGTCTTTGACTCCTTCAACATCAAGGAAATGCGCCCGGCCGCCGGCGCCCTGCGCGTTGGGCTTCTCTACGACATGCTGGGCCGCCAGGGCCAGCGCGACGCGCGCGATGCGACGGTGGCGTCGCTCACAAAGCGCTCGGGCGTCGACAAGCAGCAGGCCGCGCGCGTGGCGGCCTTGGCCGACAAGTTCTTTACCGAACTCGATGCGTCGGAAGCCGCGCACCCCGTGCGCAAGCTTCTGCAGTGGGCCGCGATGCTGCACGAAACGGGCCGCCTCATCAGCCCGAGCGGCTACCACCGCCACAGCCAGTACATCCTGATGAATTCGGACCTGCCGGGCTTTTCCAAGCACGACCAGGCGACGATGGGCACGATCGTGCTCGCCCAGCGCGGCAACCTCAGAAAGGTCGAGGCGGCGCTTACCGACCCCACGCTCGTTCGCATGATCCTTGCGCTGCGCCTTGCGGTGATCTTTGCGCACGCGCGCCGCACGGTGCACCTGCCGCAGTTCAAGCTTGCCGAGACGCACGAAGGCGGCCAGACCGTCTTTACGCTCACGGTCGACCCGCAGTGGATGCAGCGACATCCGTTGACGGGCTTTCTCCTTGAACAGGAAGAGCTCGTGTGGTCGCGCGTGAACTTTCGCTTCAACCTCGTGGGCAAGCCCCAGTAAGCCCGCGGCAACCGCTTAAACCCGCCAAAGACGACCATGAACCAGGGCATCAACGTCCCCCTCATCGAGCTCATCAACGCCGGCATCGAAGACAAGAACGGCGTGCGGCAGATCAACGGAATCACCTTCAACGTGACCCGCGGGGAGTTCGTGTGCCTGCAGGGACCGACAGGCTCGGGCAAGTCGCTTGCGCTCAACATGATCGCAGGCCTCAAGCGCCCGAGCTTCGGACAGGTCTTCGTCGCCGGCGAGTGCATCAACGACTTCACCGAGCGCCAGATGCTCTTCGTGCGCCGCTCGATGGGCATCATGATTCAGGAGTGCCTGCTTCTCGAAGACCGCACGATTGAAGAAAACATCATGCTCCCGGCGCTTGCGGCCGAAGAGTCGATCCGCGAAGCCCGCGAACGCGCCGAGCGCGCCATGTCCGACTGCGGCATCAGCGAGCTCGCAAGCAAGTACCCGTCGGCGCTCTCGGCGGGCCAAAAGCAGATCGCGTGCCTTGCGCGCGCCATCGTCAACCGCCCGGTCGTGGTTCTGGCCGACGAGCCCTGCGCGCATCTTGACATCGACAACGCCCAGCACCTGATGGATCTATTGGGCAACGTCTCGATCATGGGCGTCTCGGTCATCGTCGCCTCGCACATCGAACTTTTCCCCGCCACGGCAGCCTGCCGTCACATCACCCTCACGGGCTAGCAGCAGGACATGCGCATCATGAGTTTCATCAGCAGCCGCATCTGGGCCTGCCGGCAGACCGCCCGGGCCATCTTCCAGTACAAGGGCCTCTTCGTGATGGCCCTGTGCCTGGCGGGACTGGCGCTTACCATTCCCTTTTTCCTCGGCACGCTTGCCCTGTCGCTTTCAAACCCCGTCTTCGACGTGCCCACGCGCACCGAGATCACGATCTTTGCCGAACGCAGCGCCGGCAAGGCCTCGGTGGAAAAGCTCGCGGAAAACATCAAGGCGCTCTCGATCATCGACGACGTGCGCGTGATGGACAAGAAGGACGCCCTGGCGCTTGTGAACAACACGCTGGGCCTCAAGGGCGAAGTCTCAAAGACCAATCCCCTTCCCGACATCGTCATCGCCACGGCCGTCAACGGCGCCACGAGCGCCGAGCTTGCCGAGGCGGCCGACGCCATCCGCAAGATGGACAACGTCGACACCGTCGCCTACGACGACCGCTGGACGAGGCACCTTGCCTCGCTCTACCAGGCCCTGAGCATCGTGCTCACGCTCCTGGGTACCGTGGTGTTTCTGCTGGTGCTCCTTGTGATCTTTGCCTCGGTGAGACTCACGACCAATGCCCAGAAGGACGAAATCCGCGCGCTCTACCTCTTTGGCGCCACGCGCTCCTTCATCAAGCGCCCGTACTGCTGGCGAGGCGTACTCACGCTGATGTTGGCGGCCGTGTTGTCGCTTGCGATCACCGCGCTCGGCATTCATCTGCTCGCGCAGCCCATTGCGGACTTTGCGTCGCTCTACGGGGTGCGCATCGAACTGCGCATGCCGGCTAGCGACTGGTGTCTTCTGTACGTTGCCGCCGCCTCGATTCTGGGCGGGCTCGTGGGGTCCTTTGCCGCCTCGGACGCCATCACGCGCATGCGCTCGCCGCACTAGGGCTGTAAGAACAGCGCGGGTAACGAGGGCTTTTCCGACTGTCTTTGTCGTCTGGAAAGCACGGCGTACGGCGATACAATAGAGGGCTTCTGACGGAGGGGGCCCTCGGCCGAGGGGCCTATCGCGCCGCACCCTCAAAAAGCGATCGCCGACCATTCAGCCTGCCGCACGCGCAGGGCGTTTTCTCGAGTCTCGGCCTTCATCCCTATTTACCAACCGCTTCGAACGTTCCGACTTTTTTTACGCGCATGCACGACGACGATCAGGACATCACCGACGTCTACGACCCAGCCGAGGAAGAGGCCGATCAGGCAGTCTTTGACGAGGCCGATGCGTTCGAGGACATTGACGACGAGGAAAATGGCGTCGATACAGCCCCTCGTTCGTCGTGTCGCGCGCTCAAGATGCGCGAAGCTTCGGCAGGCGCCGTCGTTCCCTATCAGAAAAGCACGCATCTGCCCGCGGTCATCCCGAAGCTGGGGGACCTCGAGGCCTACATCCATGCGGCCAATACGGCCCCGGTGCTCACGGCCGAAGAGGAGCACGACTTGGCCGTGCAGCTGCGCGACAAGGGCGACCTCAATGCCGCGCAGCAATTGATCCTGAGCCACCTGCGTCTGGTGGTGTCGGTTGCGCGCGGATATCTGGGCTACGGACTTCCCTACGCCGACCTCATTCAGGAAGGCAACATCGGCCTCATGAAGGCGATCAAGCACTTTGATCCGGATCGCGGCGTGCGGCTCATGACCTTCTCAATTCACTGGATCCGCTCCGAGATTCAGGAATACGTGGTGCGCAACTGGCGGCTCGTGAAGCTTGCAACGACGAAGAACCAGCGCAAGCTCTTTTTCAATCTGCGCCAGATGAAGGAAAGCGACAAGACGCTCACCACGGCCGAGACGAACCGCATCGCGCAGACGCTTGACGTCAAGCCCGAGGAGGTGCGCGAGATGGAAGCGCGCATGTCGGGCGGCGACACCTCAATCGACGGCCGCAGCACCGAGGACGACGATTCGGGCAGCACCTCGATGGCTCCGATCGACTGGCTCTCACGCGAGGAAGACGAGCCCGAGACGATTCTCGAAGAGAAAAACCGCGAGACGATGGCGCGCGAACAGCTCGAAAAGGCCATCGCCTCGCTCGACGAGCGAAGTCAGCGCGTGATCCGCGCCCGGTGGCTGACCGAAGGTCCCGACGGCAGCATCACGCCCAAGACCCTGCAGGAGCTTGCCACGGAACTTGGCGTCTCGGCCGAGCGCGTGCGCCAGATCGAAAAGAAGGCCCTGGCGAAGATGCGCGAGCAGCTTGCCGCCAACAAGGACGACATCGACTAGTCTGGCGCTTGAATTGAATTTTCACGCCCCGCGCGAGGCGCCTGCGCGGGGCTTTGTCTTGTGTTTCTTTTGTTTTTGACCAACAAGACAGCGGTTTGTTTTTTATTCGTTTTCTGGTGATTTCATGTTTCACGTCGTTCTCGTCAATCCGGAAATTCCGCCCAACACGGGCAACGTCATCCGGCTGTGCGCCAACACGGGCTGCACGCTGCATCTCATCGAGCCGCTGGGCTTTTCAATCGACGACAAGCACCTCATCCGCGCGGGGCTTGACTATCACGAGTTCACGACGATGAAGACCTACCCCGACTGGGAGGCCTTTCTTGCAACCGAAAATCCCCGGCGCGACCGCATGTTCGCGATGACGACCAAGGGCTCGTCGGTCTTTTCGAAGATGCACTTTGAGCCCGGCGACTGGCTCGTCTTCGGCTGCGAAACGAAGGGCCTGCCCGAGGCGATCCGCGAGAGCTTTCCCATTGAGCAGCGCATCCGGCTGCCGATGATGCCCAAGAACCGGTCGCTCAACCTAAGCAACGCCGTAGCGGTGACGGTGTTTGAAGCCTGGCGCCAGAACGGCTATCAGGGCGGCGTCTAGCCCGCAAAAGCGTTGAGCATCAAAAGGGCCGATCCCCTCACGAAAGAGGCATCGGCCTTTTTGTTGTTTCCTGTTTTTAGCGGGCCCTGCTGCCAGGGCGAAAAGCCCTTGCTAGACGCGCACGAGCTCCTGCTTTACGAGCATCACGAGGTTGTCGCGATGAATCGCCTCGGGCAGCGGCGCATACCCCAGAATCGACTCGAGCTCCTCGGTGTGGCGCCCCGCGATGCGGCGCAATTCCGATGAGGAATAGTTCACCAACCCGCGCGCGAGCTCTTCGCCATCGGGCGTCAAGCACGTCACCACGTCGCCGCGCACGAATTCGCCGATCACGGCGCGAATGCCCACGGGCAGAAGGCTCGTCTTGTGCTCAAGAAGGGCGCGGGCCGCCCCCGCATCGAGAAGCACCGAGCCCTGGCTTCGCAATTGGTCAGCCAGCCACATCGCGCGGGCATGCAGCGGCGCGTGCGTGGCGTTGAGCTGCGTGCCGATCAATTCACCTGCGGCCAACCGCACGAGCACGTCCTTTTCCCGGCCCGAGGCGATCACGGTGGCCGCGCCGCTTCGCGCGGCGCGCTTGGCGGCAAGCACCTTGGTGATCATGCCGCCCTTGGAAAGGGAACTTGCCGCGCCGCCCGCCATCTGTTCGAGGGCCGGGTCGCCTGCGGTCGCAACGGCAACAAAGCGCGCGCCCGGGTTCTTTCGCGGATCGGCCGAATACAGGCCCTGCTGATCGGTGAGGATCACGAGCACGTCGGCTTCGATCAAGTTCGTCACGAGCGAGGCGAGCGTGTCGTTGTCGCCCACCTTGATTTCATCGGTCACCACCGTGTCGTTTTCATTGATGATGGGGACCACCCCGAGGGAGAGCAGTTCGCTTACCGTGTCGCGGGCGTTGAGATAGCGCTCGCGGTTTGAAAGGTCGGCGTGCGTCAGGAGAATCTGCGCGGTCTTGATGCCGTGGCGCGCAAAGCTCGTTTCATAGGCCTGCACAAGGCCCATCTGTCCCACGGCGGCCGCTGCCTGCACTTCGCAGATGCGCGCCGGGCGCTTCTCCCAGCCCAGTCGCAGCACGCCTTCGGCCACGGCGCCCGAGCTCACCAGAATCACTTCCTTGCCCGCATGCTGCAGCGCGGCGATCTGTCCGGCCCAACGCTCGATGGCGTCGCGATCGAGCCCTCTGCCGTCGTTTGTGACAAGCGCACTGCCTACCTTGACGACCACGCGGCGCGCCTGCGCCACTGCACTCTGAGTCATGATCGGCCCCATTTCCTTCGGATTCTCTTTACGTTGATCAATGCTTGCACGAAAAAAAGGAGACGCGCCCACGCTTTCAAAACCGGGTTTGAAGCGCCTCACATCTCCTTTTTCGTGCGGGTTTCTTCTTTGCTGACCGCCTATGCCTTGGGTTCGGCCTCGGATTCGGAAGCCATGTCGACTTCGCCGCGGTCCTCGGCAAAGCGCACGTCGCGCTCGGCGTCTTCGACCGCGTGCGCTGCCGCGCGCATCTGGCCCAGCGTCTCGGCGATCGCCTTGACGATCTCGGCGGTGCCCTCGCGGGTCGCGGCGCTCATGACGAAAAGCGGCCGGTCGCCCGCAAGCTCGCGGCGATAGGTTTCAATCAGTTCCGCGCGCTCTTCCTCAGGCACGAGGTCGATCTTGTTGAGCACGATCCAGCGCGGCTTTTCTTCAAGCGCCTCGTCGTACTTGCCGAGTTCCGCAACAAGGGCCCGCGCCTGCGCGATCGGATCAATCGAGTCGTCCAACGGCGCGCAGTCGATGATGTGCAGCAGGAGACTCGTGCGCGACAGATGCCGCAGGAAGAGGTGTCCCAGGCCCGCGCCTTCGCTAGCGCCTTCGATCAGACCGGGAATGTCGGCCACCACGAAGCTCTGCTCGGGACCCACGCGCACGACGCCCAGGTGCGGATGCAGCGTCGTGAAGGGATAGTCGGCGATCTTGGGACGGGCGTTCGAAACGGCCGTAATGAAGGTCGACTTGCCCGCGTTGGGCATGCCGAGAAGTCCGACGTCGGCCAAGACCTTCAACTCGAGCTTCAACGCTCGGTACTGTCCGGGCTCGCCCGGCGTGAACTGACGCGGCGCACGGTTGATGCTCGTCTTGAAGTGCAGGTTGCCGAGGCCGCCCTTGCCGCCCGCGGCAAGAAGCTTCTTGTCGCCGTGGTGCGTGAGGTCGGCCACCGTCTCGCCCGTCGTCTCATCGACGATGAGCGTACCCACCGGCATTCTCAGCACGATGTCCGAGCCGCCCGCGCCGAAGCAGTCGGCGCCGCGCCCGTTTTCACCGTTGGACGCAAAAAACTTGCGCGTATAGCGGTAGTCCATGAGCGTGTTGATGTTGCGGTCGGCAACCGCATACACGCTGCCGCCGCGGCCGCCGTCGCCGCCGTCGGGGCCGCCCTTGGGAATGAACTTCTCACGGCGAAAACTCGCCGCTCCGTTGCCGCCCTTTCCGCCCTGGACTTCAATGCGGGCTTCGTCAACGAATTTCACGTCGTGCTCTCCTAGATCTCGGGAATGCTTCGGGAATGCGCACCAATGGAAAAACGCGATCCCCGAAGGAAAAATTCTGCCACATCCGGCAGGGCCGGATGCCAATGTTCAAGCGGCCGAAGGTGCCCGAAAAAGGGGCGCACCAGCCGCCAATCAAAAAAAACAAACAAAGAACGACAAAGCCCTGCGCCGGAACTACTCCCGTGCAGGGCTTTGCAATGAACCTTTCGGTCCTCGGACGGCGCCTCAAGCGCTCTGCTTGCCGTTGGCAAGCGGCCTTCTAGAGGCAGGCCGTCGGAAGGATTCGGTCGGTGCCTTCGAAATTAGCCGGCGACCGGAACCACCTTGACGAACTGGTGGTTGCGCGGGCCCTTCACTTCGAAGGTGACGAGGCCGTCAACCTTCGCAAAGAGGGTGTGGTCGCGGCCCATGCCGACGTTGTCGCCAGCGTGGAACTGCGTGCCGCGCTGACGCACGATGATGCCGCCAGCGTTGATCATTGCATTGCCGAAAACCTTGACGCCCAGACGCTTGGCCTGAGAATCACGACCGTTGCGGGTGGAACCGCCACCTTTCTTGTGTGCCATTTGCTTTTCTTCCTAATAGCTGACGTTTCTCAATTAAGCCTGGATCTTGGTGATCTTGAGCTCGGTGTAGTTCTGGCGATGGCCGGCGCTCTTCATGGAGTGCTTGCGGCGGCGGAACTTGAAGATGCGGACCTTGTCGTGGCGGCCGTGGTGGGTGACGGTAGCCGTCACGCTGGCGCCTTCAACGAACGGGGTGCCGACCTTGAGACCTTCTTCGGTGCTCACGAGCAGCACTTCGTTGAGAACGACTTCAGCGCCTTCGGCGGCGTCGATCGTTTCAACCTTGAGGAATTCACCTTCGGCAACGCGGTACTGCTTGCCGCCGGTCTTGATAATTGCGTACATGGATAACCTCGCCGTTTCGCTCCCGGATTGAACCGGTTGACGAAACCTTTTTGTTTTCAAACAGAAATGCGGGCTGTGCTCTGCTCACCGGAAAACCCGAATCGAGCAAATTAGGCACGCGCGCACCCCTTTCCCTGCGTAGGAAAGACGGCGATTATGGCACGACCGGGCGTCGGTGTCAACGAAAAAACGGAAATTTTCGCTGTAAAAACAAGCCTCTTGCCCGCCTCTTGTTCGGATCCCTCGCCCGCTGAAAACGAAAACGTCCTTTTTCGCCGAAGGCGGAGGGTGCCGCCCTGCAAAAAAGGACGCTTGAGACGTCGTAAAGGGCGGAAAAACAGGAAAGGCCCGCCCTCTTTTATTCAGCCTTGCGGCTGCTGCGACGCCGACGTCCTGCCGTCGGACGGCGCATGAGGTCGTCGATGATGCTCGTCACAAGGGGCACGAGCTCGTCGGCCAACGCGGCATCGAGCTCGCCGATGCGCAGGCGCCGGTAGAGGATGTCCTGCGCCGTGATCGCCCCGGTGGTGTTGACCATCAGGGTGATGAAGCGCGTGAGCGCCGCAATCCCTGCGGCCGTCTGCGGCACGCCGTTTTCAAGGAGATCGCGCTGCAGCGACTCCTGATCAATGCGGCCCTGCTCGATCAAGGGAAGCGAGCGCGTCATGCAGCCGCTTCGCGGCACAAGGCGCATCTGCTGGGCGGTGCGAAGTCCAAGTTCAGCCATCGCGCGATAAAGCGTCCAGTTGCCGCCAGCGATCGTGAGCATGTTGCCGAATTCGGGAACGACGGCGTAGGAGCACGTCATGTTGGCCGTGCTGCCCTTGCGAAGCCCCGCGCGGCGCCCTTCAAAAAGAGGCCGCAGGCCGGCAAAGCTCGCCTTGACGTCCTCGCGCCGGATCTGGCGCGTGAAGAAACTGTTGGCGCGTGCAATGAGATAGTCGATCTCGTCGCCCGTGGGCTGCGGATCAAAGGGAGCCTGTCCCTGTTCGATTTCGGTCGTGCCGATCACAAGCCGCCCCTGCCAGGGGATGCAGAAAAGCTCGCGGCAGCCGCGACGGCGCGGCGCCACCATGGCGTTGCCGGTGGGAAGAAACGAGCGGTCGACCACGATGTGCGTGCCGCGGGCAACGCGCACCAGGGGCGAGACCTCGACGTCGACCAGGCGGCGGATGGTGTCGACCCACACGCCCGTGCAGTTGAAGATCGCCTTGGCGCTCACCTCAAAGCGGTTGCCCCCGATCTTGTCTTCGACCATCACGCTCGTGATGCGCCGTCCGTCGGTCTTCATGTCGACCACCGGCGCGTAGTTGAGCGCAAGCGCGCCGTAGGAGACGGCCGTGCGCAAAAGCGCAATGCCAAGTCCCGCGTCGTCAAACTGCGCGTCCGAATAGGCAAAGGCCGCCTTGAGGCCCTTTCTGACGATCCCCGGGAGCTGCCCCATGGCTCCGACGCGGCCGATGGCCGCCACGCCGTGAAGGCCCCGGCCGCCCGAGCTCATCAGGTTGTAGAGACCGAGCCCCAAGCCGATGCAGGCCGCCTTGAGATAGCTGTAGCAGGGAACGATGAAGGTCTGCGCCCGCACGGTCTGCGGGGCGTTTTGCAGCAGCAGCCGGCGCTCAAAGAGCGACTCGCGGATGCGCGGCCACTGCAGGGGATTGCCGAGGTGGCGCACGCCGCCGTGAATGAGCTTGGTCGAGCGCGACGAGGTTCCGGCACAGAAGTCCTGCGATTCGAGCACCAGCACGGAAAGGCCGCGGCTGGCCGCATCAACGGCTGCGCCGAGACCGGTGGCGCCGCCGCCGATGACCACAACGTCAAAGTCCTTTTGGGACTGAAGCTGCTTGATCACCTCGTCGCGTCGCCAGTTCTTGAGCTTCGTGTCCATGTCGTGTGAACCTCGCTGGTTTGTTCCCTTTTGCCGCTGCAAAAGATGGGGCGAAAAGATTGCTTGGGATCCTTCGCATCAACGCCACATCAGGGACTTGATGGCGGCGAAGGACGCCTGCGCTCGAAGACGCTTTAGTTTAGACCGCAGAGCACTTGCGCGGCGCGATAGCCTTCGGCCGCGCAAGGTCCGGCAATCAAATCAGTTGATTTGATTACTCGGCCTTCTGCTCGGAAGCCTGCTCGGAAGCCTGCTCGGCCTCGCCCGCAGCTTCGACCTCGGCCGTTTCGACTTCGTCGGCCGCAGCGTCTTGCATCGCGTCAGCCTCTTCGTCCTCGGCCGCTTCTTCACCTTCAGCGGCGGCTTCGTTCGCCTTGGCTTCGGCTTCCTTTTCCTTCACGAGCGTCGCGAGCGCGATCACCTGGCGCAGCGCATTGTTGACATCTTCGGGCGTCTTGAAGAAGCGCGCCACGTCGGGCGCCAGACGCACGGTCTGCGTCTGCACGAAGGCGGTGTGGTCCGAATAGCGGCGCGTATCAAAGGCCTTGGCGCGCGGACCCGAGCGGTTCATGCCCTCGAAGTTGCTGCGGCCGCCGAAACGCTTGAAGCCGGGCTTGCCGCCAAAGCGCGGACGGTCGCCGAAGTCGCGGCGCTCGCCGCGGTTTTCAAAGCGGTCCTCACGGTCAAAGCGCGGGGCGCGCTCGGAGCGCTCGCCGCGATCCGAGAAGCGGTCAAACGGACGGCCGAAGGAGCGGCCCTCGCGCTTGTCGCCGCGGTCTTCGAAGCGGTTGTTGAAGGGGCGGTCAAAGGAGCGCTCGCCGCGGGGCGCATCGCCGAAGCGGTCGTTGAAGCGGTCGTTGAAGTTGCGGCGCTGGGGCTTGTCATTGAAACGATCAAAGGCCATGGTTGTTACCTCTCTTAGCATGAGTGTGCGGGCGCATCAAAAATGTCTGCGGCTCGTGCCGCGATCCGTCTTTCGCCTGGAGTCTGCCTTGGCGGCAGTCCGTTCCTGCGGCGCCCGAAATGTTTTTCAATGTCCGGAAAAAACTCCTCGTCCTGAAGGGGTTCCGAACGTGTGTCGACAACAAAAAATCTTTACTTCATCTTCCCGGGCAATCTCGGTCCCGGGGCCATCCATCCGTCAAATTTTCTCTGCGGCCTGCGCGCCCTCTCAGTCTTCTTGGACTTCTCAGCGCTTTACGACTTCCTCAGGCCCGCCCACAAAGGCGCTTCGTCTCCTTTTTCACATCACGACTTCAAACACTGCGCCGCATCCATTTCTTCGACGTTCGTCGGCGCATTCTCTTTTTCACAGCGCCGGCGGCTGCAGCCCGGCCGACGCTTGTTAACAAAAAATTTTCCTCTGTGCAAATCCTGCCGCTTCTTGCGGGCAATATCCCCAATCTTTCTCTTGATTTGCGCGCTAGGCAAATGCTGCACGACATCTGCCTGAAAACCCGTGCGACTTTTCCCTTCGCAGCGGCTAAACTGCAAGTAAGGAAAGCATTCTTTCCTTATTCCTGCCAACAACAAAAAGAGAGGTTTCCATATGCTGCAGGTCATCTTTCATGGCGTCGATCGCTCCCCGGCCGCTGAGGCCGACATCACGGACCGCTTTGAGGCTCTCAAACGCTTCGACAACTCCATGACCGAGTGCAAGGCAACCATTACCAAAGTCGGCCGTCAGGGTCTAGGCGAATTCAGCGTCAAGCTCGACATCGTCGTCGGCGGCGGACGTACCATCGTAGCCTCCGAAAATGATCCCGACGCCATGTGCGCGATCAACAAGGTTTTCGACACCGTGCGCCGCATGGTCAAGGATGAAAACGACAAGCGTCATCAGCATTGATTTTTAAGCGGCCAGCCGGCCGCTGGCTGATCGCCAGGCGTCTGCGGCAGGCTGCGCGGATACCTGCTTAGCGATTACTCGACGAAAGCCGCCGAATTCACTTCGGCGGCTTTTTTTGCCTTGGCCAAGGCTGCATTGTACAAAACACCGGGCACGAAAAAAGCCCGCCGGTGCTTTCGACTCGTGCGGGCTTAATTCGGTGGCGTCCCTAAGCGGATTCGAACCGCTGTACCAACCGTGAAAGGGTTGTGTCCTAGGCCTCTAGACGATAGGGACCTTGAGAATTCTTGGTGGAGGTAAGCGGGATCGAACCGCTGACCTCTTGCATGCCATGCAAGCGCTCTCCCAGCTGAGCTATACCCCCCCCCTGAAGGAAGACAGAACTATACAGGTGAATTTTTTCTTTTGCAAGTTTTCAAACGTCTTTTGACCTAAAAATCTTCGCGATTTTTTCTAAGTCATTGATTTTAAAGAAAAGATTTTTTGCGCCCTTTGCTTGCATTTCGAGGTGCGCAGCCGTCGACTCATGTTCATCACGCGCACTTCACGTGCAAATCACGTGCACATCTCCCGCACTGCACCCCCACAAACCCTGACGCCCACTCCTTCACGCGGATTTTTCTTCACACTGCTATTGTTCACTCACTGTCGTTGAACCTCATTGGCCCGTCCGCAGCGGCGGCCATTCTCTTTTGTCGTCATCATGAGCACGCATCTGCCACCTCCTTCCTTTGAACACAAGATCGTCAGCATTGAAGAGCTCGCAAAGCGCCGCGCCGCCCTTCCCGGCCCCGTGGTGATGACTAACGGCGTCTTCGACATCCTGCACCGCGGCCACGTCACCTATCTTGCGCAGGCGCGCGCGTTGGGCGCAAGCCTTATCGTGGCCGTCAACTCCGACAGTTCCGTGAAGCTTCTCGGCAAGGGCGACGACCGCCCGATCAACACCGAGGCCGACCGCGCGGCGGTCTTGGCCGCTCTTGAATCGGTCGACCTTGTGGTGATCTTCCCGCAGAAGGTTCCCCTTGAAGTGATCGACGCGGCCCGCCCTGACATCTACGTCAAGGGCGGCGACTACCGCCTCGAGGATCTGCCCGAAGCAAAGCTTGTCGCCACCTGGGGCGCGCGCACCGTCACCGTCGCCTTCGAGCACCAGCGCTCGACCACGGCGCTTTTGAAGAAAGTCCGCGGCAATTAAAAAAGAGCGCCCTCCCCCAAAGGAAGACGCCCTTGCTCGAAAAGCTCAAAAACGGCCCGCTCGCGCGCGGGCCTTCTTTTTGCCGCCTGCTTTTTAGATTTCGTAGCCCGCCAGACGCGCGTAGTGCACGGTGGCCGACAGGAACCCCTGCTTGCTGCCGCAGTCAAAACGGCGCCCCTCAAAGCGGTGGGCGTAGGTGTTCTTTGCGGGCAGGCGCGCGGCGATCGCATCGGTGAGCTGGATTTCGCCGCCCACGCCGCGCTCGACGTGCTCGAGCGCATCAAAGATCTCGGGCTCAAGCACGTAGCGGCCGATGACGGCCAAATCCGACGGAGCCTTCTCAGGCGCGGGCTTTTCAACGATGCCGCGCACGAGCCTCGTGGTCTTCATCTGGTCGTCGACGTCGACGATGCCGTACTTGTTGGTCTGATCGTGCGGCACGTCCTGCACGGCGAGAACGCTGCCGCCGCCCATCGCCGCACGGGCGTCGATGAGCTGGCCTAGCGCCGGGCGGCCGGGCGTGTAGATGAGGTCGTCGGCGAGAATGACGCCGAAGGGCTCGTCGCCCACGACGGGACGCGCGCACAGCACCGCGTGACCCAGGCCCAGCGGCTCGGGCTGACGGATGTAGATGAAGTTCACGCCGGCGGGCGTGATCGAGTGCACGAGATCCAGAAGCGCCGTCTTCCCCTTTTCGGCGAGGTCGCTTTCAAGCTCCGGGCTCTTGTCGAAGTGATCCTCGATCGAGCGCTTGTAGCGGCCGGTGATGAAGATCATGTCGGTGACGCCCGCAGCGGCGGCCTCTTCAACGGCGTACTGAATGAGCGGCTTGTCGACGACGGGCAGCATCTCCTTGGGCATCGCCTTGGTGGCCGGAAGAAAACGGGTGCCGAGACCGGCAACGGGGAAAACGACCTTGCGTACGGGCTTCATGGTGTGTTCTCAGGCGTCGAGCGGGCGGCGCGCGAAAAAAAGCGCGCGGCCTTGCGCGACGCAGGCAAATGAAAGGAAAAACGAGACGGCGTGCGACGGCTGTGAAAGCGCCAGTGAGGGCGCACGCGTCCTTCTACGGGCGCTAATGCTAAACGAATTCCGTGCTGCAGGCCCGCAGCAGACACAAACGCTGACCAATCGGCAGCTCAATCGGCAGCTCAATCGGCAGCTCAATCGGCAGCTCAATAGGCGCCGCATCAGTCAAGGCTTTCACCCCCGCGGCAAGCCCCCTGTCCAAGGCTCATGAATCGGGCGTCCTGCGGACTAAAATGAGGCGGGATTTTTTCCCTTTTTCCCTGAAAATCCCGGCCGGGCGAGGCCTTTTTACGCCCCGACACGGCACGATCTTCAACCCAACCACACACGCATTTTTTCATCGCATCGGCATGCAAGACAACCTCTACGCCATCGGCGATCTGCAGGGGTGCCTTGAGAGCCTCGAAGGGCTTCTCGAGCAGCTTCCGGAGAACGCCCGCATCATCTTCGTGGGCGACCTCGTCAACCGCGGCCCGCAGTCGCTTGCGACGCTGCGCTTCGTGCGCGAGCTCTCGCTTGCGGGACGCTGCACGGGCGTCGTGCTCGGCAACCACGACCTGCATCTGCTTGCCGTCGCGGCGGGCACCGGCCGGCTGCACCGCAAGGACACGATCGGCGAGATTCTCGAAGCCCCCGACTGCGACGAACTGCTCGATTGGCTGCGCCGGCAGCCGCTTTTGATTGAAACCGACACGACGCTCTTCGTGCACGCGGGCATTCCGCCGCAGTGGACGCTTGAAGAGGCCCGCGCCTATGCGGCCGAGGCCGAACACGAACTCTCCTCCGACCATTGGCGCGCCTATCTCAAGGACATGTACGGCAACGAAGACAAGGTCGCCAAGGACAAGTCCGCAGCGCGCATGCGCGGCATTCTCAACGGCCTGACGCGCATGCGCTTTGTAAACGCCGAAGGGCATCTCGACTTCGATCCCAAGATGGGACCGGCCGACGCGCCCGAAGGCTGCAAGCCCTGGTTTGACTGTCCGAGAAAGGTCCAAAAGCGCATCTGCTTTGGCCACTGGTCGACGCTGGGGCTGCTCCTTCGGCCCGACGTCGTTGCGATCGACACGGGCTGCCTCTGGGGCGGGTCGCTTACGGCCATCCGCTTGAGCGACGGGCGCATCTACACCGAACAGTGCCCGCAGTGGGCCCCGCCCGGCTGCTAGGCGCGCTTTTCAAATCATCAATTTTTTTCAAGGGCCGTTCTTCACGGGCGGCCGGTGCGGCTGCTGCCGGAAAACAAGCGCAGGCCGCACGCATTTGATTTTCACGTCGACCGACGCGACGACCGACGCATCGATACTCCTATGACCGAGAGACTCTCCAAGGACACCCGCATCGACCGCCAGGCCCGCGGCACCGTGATTGAAATTCGCGGCGCCTCGCAGAACAACCTCAAGAACCTCAACCTCGACATTGAGCCCGGAACGATGACCGTGATCACCGGCCCCTCGGGCTCGGGCAAGAGCTCGCTTGCGTTCGATACGCTCTACGCCGAAGGCCAGCGCCGCTACGTCGAGACCTTCAGTCCCTACGCGCGGCAGTTCCTTGAGCGCTGCGATCGACCCAAGGTCGAGCGCATCGACGGCGTGCCGCCTGCGATCGCGATCAATCAGAACAACACGGTGCGCACCTCGCGCTCGACCGTGGGCACGATGACCGAGCTCAACGACTACCTCAAGCTCGTCTTCGCCCGCGACGCGCATCTTTTCTGCGGCGACTGCGGCACGCCCGTCAAAGAGATGTCGGCTTCCGACATGTTTGCCGAGCTGCAGGAGTGGGCGGCCGCCTGGGGCGACCCGCGCATTTCGGTGTGCTTTACGCTCATCGTGCCCGCAGAGCTCGATTTGGAACTCGCCCGTGCGGGTTTGAGCGCCCAGGGCTTTACGCACATCGTCAAGGAAGAAACGGCGCCTGCGCCCAAGACCGCCCGCGGAAAGAAGAAGGCCGCCCGTGGAGAGACGCGCATCACGGTTGCCTGCGACCGCTTCCGGCTCTCGCGCTGCAGCCGCGAGCGCGGCGTGGAGGCCTTTGAAAAGGCGCTTGCGCAGACGCGCACGGGCGCGGTGACGGTTGTGGCCGTGGACGACGAGGGCACCTCGCACGAGCGCTGGTTTGCGGCGGGCCTCACCTGCCCCAAGTGCCTGCGCTCCTATGCCGAGCCCACGCCCGCGCGCTTTAGCTTTAATTCGGCCGTGGGCGCCTGCGAAACCTGCCGCGGGTTCGGGCGCGTGATCGGGCTTGACATGGGGCTTGTGATCCCCGACGAGACGCTGACGCTCGCAGGCGGCGCCGTCAAGCCCTGGCAGGGGTCGGGGGCTTCCGCGCAGTGCCAGAAGGACATGATGCGCTTTGCCAAACGCGACCACATCCGCACCAACGTCGCCTGGAAGGACCTCACCGCCGCCGAGCGCGACTGGGTCATCAACGGCGAGCCCGACTGGAACGGCAACTGGGAAAAGAACTGGTACGGCATCAAGGCCTTCTTCGCGTTCTTGGAGAGCAAGGCCTACAAGATGCACGTGCGCGTCATGCTCTCGCGCTTTCGCAGCTACAACCTCTGCCCGTCCTGCAAGGGCGCGCGCCTCAAGCCCGAGGGGCTCTTCTGGCGACTGGGGAGCAAGGAGGCGGCCGACACGGCTCTCGGCCTCGACAATCCCAACAGCAAGGGGCGCTATCAGCGCTTTGTCCCCAACGGCATGGGCGCGCTCTGCGCGCAGCACATCAACGAGCTACCCGGCCTCACGCTTCCCGATCTGATGCAGCTGCCGATCGTGCGTCTGAAGGGCTTCTTTGAAACGTTGGCCGCCACGGCGCGCGACGAGGCTTCGGCGCTTGTGATCGAGGAAATCCTTACGCGGCTCAACTACCTCATCGACGTCGGCGTGGGCTACCTCACGTTGGGGCGTCAGAGCCGCACCCTCTCGGGCGGCGAAGTGCAGCGCGTCAACCTCACGACCGCGCTCGGCACCAACCTTGTCGATACGCTCTTCGTGCTCGACGAGCCCTCGGTGGGGCTGCATCCGCGCGACATGGACCGCGTCAACGCCGTCATGAAAAAGTTGAAGAACGCAGGCAACACCCTCGTCGTCGTCGAGCACGACCCGCAGGTGATGCTTGCGGCCGACCGCATCATCGACATGGGACCGGGCTCCGGGGCCGCAGGCGGCAGCATCGTCTACGACGGCCCGGTTTCAAAGGTCCGTGCGGCGCACACCCTCACGGGGCTTTACTTGAGCGGCGCCATGAGCGTCGACTCGCCCGTCGGCCACGTGCGCCCCGAGCAGTTTCACCGCTGGCTCACCCTCAAGGGCGCAAGCGAGCACAACCTCAAGCACGTCGATCTGCGCATTCCCTTGGGAGCCATGACGGCCGTCACCGGCGTCTCGGGCTCGGGCAAGTCGACCCTCGTGGGCGACGTGCTCGTAGCGGCCCTTGAGCGCAAGTTCGGCCGCCCCGCCACCCCCGGGGCCTTTGATGCAATCGAAGGCTGGCAGACGCTCTCTGACGTGGTCTACGTCGATCAGTCGCCCATCGGGAAGAGCTCGCGCTCGAACCCCGCGGTCTACGTGGGCGCCTTTACGCGCATCCGAGAGCTTTTTGCCGCGACCGACGAGGCGCGCGAACGCGGCTACACCGCGGGCACCTTCAGCTTCAATTCGGGCACGGGACGCTGCCCGACCTGCCAGGGCGCGGGCTTTGAGCGCGTGGAGATGCAGTTTTTAAGCGACGTCTTCCTTGAGTGCCCCGACTGCGGCGGCCGCCGCTATCGACCCGAAACGCTCGAGGTGACGATCAACTTTGCGGGACGCGGTGAAAAAAGCATCGCCGACGTCCTCGAAATGACCGTGGCCGAAGCCCTTGCCTACTTCAAGGGCGACGCGGCAATCACCGCCAAACTCTCGCCCTTGGCCGACGTGGGCTTGGGCTACGTCCTGCTCGGCCAGAGCGTCTCCACGCTTTCGGGCGGCGAAGCGCAGCGCTTGAAGCTTGCCGAAATCCTCTCCGAGCGCAACCCGCGCCGCGCGGGCGCAGGCAAGCTCTACGTCTTTGACGAGCCGACGACGGGGCTTCACTTCGACGACGTCGAAAAGCTTCTGCGCGCCTTGCGGCGTCTTGTGAGCCGCGGCAACACGGTGCTCGTGGTCGAGCACAATCTCGACGTCATCGCCGCAAGCGACTGGATCGTCGACCTCGGGCCCGAAGGGGGCGACGAGGGCGGCGAAATCGTGGCCGAGGGAACGCCCGAGATGATTGAGAAAATTCCGGCCTCCTACACCGGCCGGGCGCTTGCCGCCTACCGCGACGTCATCGGCCCCAAGGGCGGCGACATGGCTGGCGTCTTTGCGGGCCACGCTTCGGTCTCCGCATCAAAGAAGAAGGCAAAGAGCCGGTCGCTTCAGAGCATCTGGCGCAACGCCCGCGACGGCGACATGGGCATCTTCGGCGCGCGCGAGCACAACCTCAAGAACATCAACGTCGTGATTCCAAAGAAGGAGCTCACGGTGGTGACCGGCGTCTCGGGCTCGGGCAAGTCGACGCTTGCCTTCGGCATCATCTTTTCAGAAGGCCAGAGGCGCTACCTTGAAAGCCTCAACGCCTATGCGCGCTCAATCGCGCAGCCCGAGGCGAGAGCCGACGTCGAACAGGTGACCGGCATCGCCCCCACCGTGGCAATCGAGCAGCGCACAAGCCGCGGCGGGCGCAAGTCCACCGTCTCGACCCTGACCGAAATCCAGCACTTCCTGCGGCTTCTTTACGTCAAGCTCGGCCTGCAGCACTGCCCCACGTGCGGCACACCCGTCACGAGCCGCACCAAAGAGGCGATCGTGGCCGACATCATGACCTCGTGCAAGGGGCAGACGGTCACCATCGCCGCGCCGCTTGTCGTCTCGCGCAAGGGCATCTACACCGATCTCGCGCAGTGGGCGACCAATACGATGGGAATCGACCATCTGCGCGTTGACGGAGAGTGGGCTGACACGCACAAGTTCCCCAAGCTCGCCCGCTACAAGGAGCACACGATCGAGCTGCCGTTGGCAACCCTCACGATTTCTTCGCGCGACGAGGCCGCGCTCGTCGAGGCAGTCGACAAGGCGCTCTTTCACGGCCACGGCGTGATGACGCTTCTGACCGGCGCCTTTGCCCTGACGGAGGCTCCGTCTCCGGTTGCGCCGCAAAGCCGGATTCTTTCCACCAAGCGAGCCTGCCCGCACTGCATGACGAGCTTTCCGGATCCCGATCCGCGCCTGTTTTCGTTCAACAGCAAGATCGGCTGGTGTCCGGCCTGCTTTGGCACGGGCCGCATCATCGAGGGGTTTGATGCCGAGCAGACGGGCGAAGAGGCCGTCTGGCGCGACGCCGCAAGCACGGTGTGCCCGGACTGCGGCGGCGCACGGCTTAACCCCGTGGCGCGCGCCGTCACCTTCGCCGGCCGTTCGATCTGCGAGACGACGGCGCTCTCTGTTGACGAATGCCTGAAGGCCATGCGCGCCGTCAGGCTCACCGGCCGGTCGGCCGCAATCGGCGGCGATGCCTTGAAGGAAATCATCAGCCGCCTTGAGTTCCTGCAGAAGGTGGGGCTGGGGTATCTCGCGCTTGAGCGCGACGCGCCGAGCCTTTCGGGCGGCGAAGCGCAGCGCATCCGCCTTGCCTCGCAGTTGGGAAGCAGCCTGCAGGGCGTCTGCTACGTGCTCGATGAGCCCACGATCGGGCTTCATCCCCGCGACAACGCGCGCCTCATCGACACGCTCTTTAGCCTCAAGGACAAGGGCAACACCGTGGTCGTCGTCGAGCACGACGAGGAGATGATCCGCCGCGCCGACCACATCGTCGACATCGGCCCGGGCGCGGGAAGCCGCGGAGGCGAATTGATCGCCGAAGGAACCTTGGCCGAGATCGAGGCGGCGCCAAAGAGCATCACGGGCAGGATGCTTGTCGACCCCATCAAGCACACGGGGCTTCCCCGCCGGCCGGTCGAAGAGGACACGCCGCGCCTGACGCTCACGGGCGTGACGCTGTACAACCTCAAGCGCCTTACGGCCGAATTCCCGCTCGGACGCCTCATTGTTTTAACCGGCGTCTCGGGCTCGGGCAAGTCGACCCTGGCGCGCGACGTGCTCTTAACTGAACTGAAGCGCATTCTCGACGAGCGGCTTCTTGAGAACGCCGACAGCCGCGGCATTACGGGCCTTTATACGGAATCGGTGCGCGGCGCCGAGAACGTCCTGCGCGTGCTTGAAGTCGACCAGAGCCCGATCGGGAAGACGCCTCGCTCGTGCCCTGCGACCTACGTGGGGTTTTTCAACCACATCCGCGACCTTTATGCGGCCACCAACGAAGCGCAGGCGCGCGGCTACGGCGCGACGCGCTTTTCCTTCAACACGCCCGAAGGGCGCTGCCCGGTGTGCGAAGGTCAGGGCGAAGTGACCGTTGAAATGAGCTTTCTGCCCGACGTCAAGGTGCTCTGCGAAGCCTGCCGCGGCATGCGCTTTGATGAGGAGACGCTTGCCGTCAAGTGGCAGGGTAAGAGCATCGGCGACGTGCTCAACCTGCCGGTCGATGATGCGCTTGAGGTCTTCTCCGCCACGCCTCGCATCGCCAAGCCCCTGGCGCTCCTGCAGGACGTGGGGCTGGGCTACCTGCGCCTGGGCCAGCCCTCCTCGACCCTCTCGGGCGGCGAAGCGCAGCGCATCAAGCTTGTGACGGAACTCGCCAAGGCGGGCTCCCCCGTGCACCGCGCCCGTCAGGGCTCGACCTTCTACATTCTCGACGAGCCGACGGTGGGGCTTCACATGGCCGACGTCGAAAAGTTGATCGCGGTGCTCCATCGGCTCGTGGACGCCGGCAACACGGTGCTCGTGGTCGAGCACAACCTCGACGTCATGGCCGAAGCCGACTGGCTCATCGACCTTGGCCCCGAAGGCGGCCCCGAGGGCGGGCGCGTGATGTTTGCGGGCACCCCCGCCGAAGCGGCGCGCATGGATACGCCCACGGGCCGGGCGATGAAGGAGTTTCTCGCGCTTCATGCCGGGCACGAGGACGTTTGTGCCAAATAAAATCAGATGAAGGGGTTTTGCCGCTAAAACAGCGGCATCCCCAAGAAAGACGACTCTTTTTGCAAAGGATTTTCCATGACTGGCGGCTTGGCGGCGGACGGCGTGAAGTTTTATGAAGTGGGCGGCGCCGTGCGCGACGATCTGCTTCGGCGCGAGGGGTTTGACGTTGCGACCGGCGACCGGGACTGGGTCGTCACCGGCGCCACGCCCGAGTGGATGTTCGATCACGGCTTCATCTCGGTGGGCGCGGACTTTCCGGTCTTTCTGCACCCCAAGACGCACGAGGAATATGCCCTGGCGCGCACCGAGCGCAAGACCGCGCGCGGCTACCACGGCTTCAAGTTCTATACGAGCCCCGACGTGACGCTCGAAGACGACCTGCGCCGGCGCGACCTCACGATCAACGCCATCGCCCGCGATGCTGACGGAACACTAATCGACCCCTGGCACGGCGAAGACGACCTCAAGGCGCGCGTGCTGCGGCACGTGAGCCCCGCCTTTGCCGAGGATCCGGTGAGAATCCTCCGTCTTGCCCGCTTTGCCGCGCGGTTTTCGGAGTTTCGCGTCGCACCCGAAACGATGGCGCTTTGCAGCCGCATGGTTGCCTCGGGCGAAGCCGATGCGCTCGTTGCCGAGCGCGTCTGGAAGGAGCTCTCGCGGGGGCTCTGCGAAAAGGCGCCCGTGCGCATGATCGAGGTGCTTGAAGACTGCGGCTACTGGGATCGGGCGCTCTCGGCGGTGACGGTCGACAGCCAAAAACGCGAAGCCCTCTCGCGCGCAGCCCAATCCGGCGCGTCGCTTGAGGTTCGCACGGCGCTTCTTTTTGCCGGCGTTAAAGGGGCAGAGGGGTCAGTGAAATCCATTCTCGAAGCGCTGCGCGCGCCCGCGCAGTGCATATCGCTAGCCGACCTCTACGAGCGGCAGCGCGACAACCTCGCTGTGGCACGTACGCCCGAAGACTGGGCGAAGGTTTTCAAGGCCTGCGACGTGCTGCGCCGCCCCGAGCGGTTTTCGGAACTTTTGGCCGCCCAACAGCTCGCACACCCCGACTTCGACGCCCAGGGCGTTGAGAAACTCGCTCAGGCCTGGTCGGCGGTCGACGCCGGCGCCGTGGCGCGCGCGCAGAAGGATCCCCGCACGATCGCCCAGGCGGTCGACGCCGTGCGCCTTGAAGCACTCAAGGCGGCCGAAAAAAGCAGCAAATAACTATTGAGAAACGCTCGGAAAGGACGCTCAAACAAGCACTAGAACAAGCGCCCGAGCAGGAAGGCGGCGAGCACAATGAGCACCGTGCTCGCAATCGGAATGCAGATGCGGCGGCCGCGGATGGAAAAGTTGATGTCGCCCGGAAGCCTGCCGAGGCCAAACTTTGAGAGCCACGGCACAAGGGTCATCAGGACCATCAGGGAAATCAGAATCGTTAGAATCCAGCGCATCGGCGAATTGTAAGGAAAATCCGCCCGCTCTACGGGAACCCGCTGCAGGGCCTCCCGCCGCACGCCGGCCAATGAACCGCATCAGGGCCGCATCAGAAAAAGGGGTCAACCCCCTTTTCTTTTTTCTCGGTTTTTGCCATGTCCAACGCTGCTGAACTTCTTTTTCAGACGCTTTCGCTTACCTGCCGCAAGATCACGCTCAACGACTACCGCACCCGCATCCGCATCGGCGCCTACGATCACGAGCGCCGCGCGGCGCAGCCCGTTTCCGTCACCGTCGAGCTCTGGGTCACCTACCGCTTCGGCGAGCAGAAGCGCCTCGACGAGGTCTACGACTACACGCTCATCACGCGCACCATCGAAGAGGTGGCCGCGGCAGGCCACATCGACCTGCAGGAGGATTTGGTCGATCAGGTGATCACCGCCCTGATGGCCGACGACCGCGTACGCGCCGTGCGCGTGCGCACCGCCAAGCCCCAGGCGTGCGACGCGGCCGAATCGGTGTCGGTGGAGACGTTCCGGGCCAAGGACTTCCAGTAATCTTTATCGTCCGACAAGGCGCCGGCGCCTTTTTTCTTTTCCTTTCCCTTCGCACTGAGCATTCATGCAGGACACTCAATCGATTCCCGCAACTTCCGAAACGGCCGAGGCCGCGCCGCAGGGCTCGCGCCTTGCCGCTCCCCGCGAGCAGGCCGTGAAGTTCATCGAGGTCGCGCCCGGCCACCACATTCCGGCCACGACCGCCATCCGCAAGCTTGAAAAGCGCATCGTTCGCCTCACCGCGCAGGCCATCACGGACTACGGCATGATCAGCGACGGCGACAAGGTGATGGTCGCCATGAGCGGCGGCAAGGACAGCTATGCGCTGCTCGATGCCCTGATCAAACTCAAGGCCCGCGCGCCGATTCACTTCGACATCCTCGCCGTGCACGTGGCGCAGGGCATTCCGGGAAGCCCCACCGAAAAGCTGATTGAGTGGCTCAAACCCCGCGGCGTCCCCTACCACATCGAGTATCAGGACACGCACTCGGTGATTCAGCGCCTCATTCCCTCGGGCAAAAACGTCTGTTCGCTGTGCGCGCGGCTGCGCCGCGGCATCCTCTATCGGATCGCGCCCGAGCTCGGCTGCAACAAGATTGCCTTAGGCCACCAGATGGACGACGTGGTCTCGACGTTGCTTTTGAACCTCTTTTACGGCGGCGGCATCAAGGCGATGCCGCCCGTGCTGCGCAGCAACGACGGCCGCAACATCGTGATCCGCCCGCTCATCTATCTGCGCGAGTACGAGCTGCGCAAGTGGGCGCAGGCCTGCGGCTATCCGCTCTTCCCGAAGGATCTGTGCGGCGTGGGCGAAAACCTGCAGCGCCAGGAGATCAAGAAGATGATGGCCGAGTGGGACAAAAAGTACGACAGCCGCATCTACAACATCTTCAAGAGCACGACCCGCGTGGCGAGCTCGCAGTTGGCCGACAAGGCGCTCTACGACTTCGTCAACTTCAAGCGTCTTGCCGCGGCCCCGGGCGAGGCCGCCCTGGACGACGAGGCCGTGTAGAAAAGCCCAAAGACAGGCTAAAAAACAGGCAACACAACAAGCGAAACGGGGACGCTTTCCATTTAAAAGTGGATCAAAAGCGTCCCCAAACCTTGTTTTCACAGCATTCCCGCGGGCCGCGCTTACATTTTTTCGGTAGCACCCGCCCGCGTTTTGCGTCAAAATTGCGGTGTTGACCCTCATGCCGGGCGTGCGTCTTCCTGTGTCGGGAAGCTTTGTCGTGCGCCGGCCTCTGATGTCTGATCGCCCCCGGGCTTTCAATACAACAAGAAACGTCAAACACGTGGAGAATTCTCTCATGTCCTTCAAGCAGCTTCTGATGGCCGCGGCCTGCGCCGCGACCCTCGTCTCGGGCGCCGCTGCCGCGGCCGAACCGGTTGAATATACGGTCGGCACGGGCGCGACCTATCGTCCCTTCGAATTCCAGAACCCCGACAAGGAGATCGTGGGCTTTGACATCGACCTCATGAAGGCGATCGCCGAAGCGCAGGGCTTCAAGGTGAAGTTCGTCAACACGCTCTGGGGCGTGATCTTCGAATCCGTCCGCAACGGCGACCGCGACATCATCATGAGCGGCATCACCATCACGCCGGCGCGTCAGGAATCGGTGGACTTCAGCTATCCGTACTTCGCCGCGCACCAGCTCATTCTCACGCAGAAGGGCTTCACCGTGAAGTCGATCGATGAGCTCAAGGGCCGCAACGTCGCCGTGGTCGCCAACTCCGCCGGCGACATCGTCTGCAGCAAGGCTTTCGGCAAGGCGAGCAAGAACATCAAGCGCTTTGACAACACCCCGCTCGCACTTGAAGAGCTCTCCGCGGGCGGCGTCGACGCCGCCGTGGGCGACGTGGGCGTCTTTGCCTACTACGCGCTGCAGAACCCCGAGAAGGCGTTCAACCAGGCGCGCGATCCGAGCTTTGAGGACCAGTACTTCGGCATCGCCGTGCGCAAGGGCAACACCAAGGTGCTCAACGACATCAACGAAGGCCTCAAGAAGGTCATCAAGAGCGGCACCTACAACAAGATCTACGCCAAGTGGTTCGGCGAGAAGACCCCGGTGCCGAAGCTCCCGATTCCCGAGTAATCGGCTGCCTGCGGCCTGAGCTTCCGTCAGGCCGCAGCACTGTAATGACCGCGGGCAGGGGCGCCTGATGCGTCCTGCCCGGTCATTCTTCAGTCAACCGCTTTGACTTCAGCCGAAGGCGTGCACCTAGAAGGGACAAGCCTTCCGCCTTCGGCACGATTTCTCCGGGGCCGCCCGACGGGCGCCCCGTTTTCATGACTTACCATCACACAGGAATCTCCTCACGATGTCTGCCTTTCGCTTCGACGTCCTAGGCGAGTACATGCCTTTGTTCGCAGAAGGCCTGAAGATGACCGTGATGCTCACCATCATGAGCGTCATCTGCGGCGTCATTCTCGGCATGCTGCTCGGCATGGCCCGCATGTCCGAGGCTCGCTACAACCCCTGGAAGAGCATCCTTTACTACGGCGTGCGCTGGCCCGTCACGATCTGGGTGAGCTTTTTCCGCGGCACGCCGCTCTTTGTGCAAATCTTTCTGATGTACTTTGCCGTGCTGCCCATCTTCGTGCACCCGGTCGACGGCCTGCTCATCGACGGACAGCTTGCGCGCGACATCCGCAGCAACTACGGCGCCTTCCTCGCCGGCTTCGTGGCGATCAGCCTCAACGCCGGCGCCTACATGAGCGAAGTTTTCCGCGCCGGCATCCAGTCGCTTGACAAGGGACAAAGCGAGGCGGCACGCTCGGTGGGCATGAGCTGGTGGCAGTGCATGCGCCACATCGTGATGCCGCAGGCCTTCCGCCGGATGCTTCCGGCGCTCGGCAACAACGCCATCGCCATTCTGAAGGACTCCTCGCTCGTGTCGGCCATCGGCCTCACGGAGCTTGCCTACGCCGCACGCACCGTCGCCGGCGCCTCGGCCCGCTACTGGGAGCCCTACCTCACCATTTCGGTCATGTACTGGGTCATGACGCTGGGTCTGGCTTATCTGATCCGCGTCCTTGAAAAGCGCCTCGGCAAGGGAGACGACAGATGACAGACGCAACGAACAAGACCGACGACAAGGTCATGATCCGCATCACGAACCTCAAGAAGAGCTTCAAGGATCTCGAGGTTCTCAAGGGCATCAACATCGACGTGCATAGGGGCGAAAAGGTCGTGGTTCTGGGCCCCTCGGGCTCCGGCAAGTCGACGATGCTGCGCTGCATCAACGCGCTTGAGGTGCCCGACAGCGGCACGATTCTCGTCGACGGCGTCGAAGTGACGAGCCGCCACACGAATCTCAACCGCCTGCGCGAGCATCTCGGAATGGTGTTTCAGCGCTTCAATCTCTGGCCGCACAAGACGGTGCTCGAAAACGTCATGCTGGGTCAGATGGTGGTGAGCGGCCGCACCCGCGAGGAGGCCCGCGCCAAGGCGCTCCAAACCCTTGAGCGCGTGGGCCTTGCCTCGAAGGCCAACGACTATCCGGCGCGCCTTTCGGGCGGCCAGCAGCAGCGCGTGGGCATCGCCCGGGCGCTCGCGATGGAGCCCAAGGCGATTCTCTTTGACGAACCGACCTCGGCCCTTGACCCGGAACTCGTGGGCGAAGTGCTCGCCGTGATGAAGAGCCTCGCTGATGAAGGCATGACGATGGTGGTGGTCACCCACGAAATGGGCTTTGCCCGCGAGGTGGCCGACCGCGTGATCTTCATGGACGGCGGCGTCATCGTCGAAGAGGGCAAGCCCGAGGACGTGCTCGTGCATCCCAAGGAAGAGCGCACGAAGGCCTTCCTCAAGCGCGTGCTCTAAAAGCACCCTCTTTTCTCATCCTTCCCGAAAGCCGCTCTCCCTCTTGGGAGAGCGCGCCCAAAGCGCACATTCCATCCGCTTGCCGCCGCCTTCGTTTGCAAAGCTTTGTGACCGCCGGCTGCAGCAAGCGCGCCTTGACTTTTATAATCGTGCGCAAGTTCGCGGCTTTTTTTCGCCGCCCGAAAGACGCGCCGCGCGCGCCTTTTTCCTTTGATCCCGCTTCCGGCTCGTTTCCCCGAAGCATCAACAACTTTCTAACGGCTTGCCGGCCGCCCGAAGGCAAGGCCGCGTCGACAGTGCTCACGCAGACGCCGCGTACGACGCCCGCGTACAGCGCGCACGCGCGCCCGCATCCCGCCCGAGGCCTCCGGCCGCTCCTGTTGCATCGTGACCACCACTCGCAGAAAGTCCTCCTCGCGCTCCCCGCTCTGGCTCAGAATCATCGGCTGGCTTGCCGCCCTCGGTTTTGCCGGCGCCGCGGCCGCCGTCAGCATCTTTCTCATCGTCTTTGCGGTGATGTACTCGAAGCTGCCCCCGATCGACTCGCTCACCGACTACCGTCCCAAGGTGCCGCTCAGGGTGTATTCGGCCGAGGGCACGCTGATCGGCGAGTTCGGCGAGGAGCGCCGTGCGTTCGTGCACCTCAACGAAATCCCGAGCTTCGTGAAGTACGCCATTCTCGCGGCCGAGGACAACGGCTTCTACGAGCACTCGGGCATCGAGTTTGCGGGCATCGCCCGTGCGGCGATCGCCAACCTCCTCACTGGCCGCCGCGGCCAGGGCGGCTCCACGATCACGATGCAGGTGGCAAGAAACTTCTTTCTTTCCTCTGAGCGCACCTACACCCGCAAGCTCTACGAGATCGCGATGGCCTACAAGATCGAGCGCCATCTCACCAAGGACCAGATCCTTGAGGTGTACCTCAACCAGATCTACCTCGGTCAGCGCTCCTACGGCTTTGCGGCCGCCGCGCGCACCTACTTCGGGAAGTCGATGAACGAGCTCACGATCGGCGAGGCGGCAACGATTGCCGGCCTTCCCGTGGCGCCCTCGACCTACAACCCGATCGTCAACCCGCAGCGCGCGACGATGCGAAAGAACTACGTGCTGCGCCGCATGCAGGAGCTCGGATTCATCGACGAGCAGACCTATCAGACCGAGCGCAATGCGCCGCTTGTCACCGGCAAGCGAGAAATTGCGCTCACGGGGGACACCGCAAGCCCCACCAAGACCGTGCACGCCGAGTACGCAGCCGAAATGGCCCGACGCCTGATGTACGACATCTTCAAGGAAGAGACCTACACGCGCGGCCTCAACGTCTACACGACGATTCACGACACCGACCAGCGCTCGGCCTGGGAAAGCGTCAGAAGCCATCTCGTTGCCTACGACCGCAAGTACCGCTACCGCGGCCCGAGCGGACACATCGACATCTCCGACCCGCAGACGGCCGACGAGCACATTCGTCTTGCCATTCACAAGGCAACCGACTCGCCCAATTTCGAGCCCGCGGTCGTAACCGAACTGACCGCGAAGACCTTCAAGGCGAAGATGGCCGACGGCCGTTCGCTTGTCGAAATTGAACTCGACAAGGAAAGCCGCAAGTTCGCCGGACGCTACCTCACCGACAAGGTGAAGGACAAGCAGCTGCGCCCCGGCTCGATCATCCGCGTCTCGCGCGTCAAGGACGGCTGGACGCTTGCGCAGATTCCCGAGGTGCAGGCGGGGTTCATCGGCGTTGACTTTGAAACGGGCGCGGTGCGCGCCCTGGTGGGAGGCTTTGACTTCTACCTCAACATGTTCAACCACGTCACGCAGGCGCTGAGGCAGCCGGGGTCGTCGTTTAAGCCCTTCATCTATTCGGCTGCGCTTGACAAGGGCTTTACGCCGGGCACGATCATCAACGACGCGCCGATCTTCATTGATCCGCGCTTGACCGGGGGCGAGCTCTGGGAGCCGCGCAACGACGACGGACGCTTTGACGGTCCGATGACGCTTGCCACGGCCTTGAAGAAGTCGAAGAACCTCGTCTCGATTCGCGTGATGCAGGCCATCGGCGCGCGCTACGCGCAGGAATACGTCTCGAAGTTCGGCTTCCCGCCCGAGCGCACGCCCGCGCAGCTCACCACGGCCCTGGGTGCGGGCTCCACCACGCCCTGGGAGATGGCGGGCGGCTTCTCGGTCTTTGCCAACGGCGGCTACCGCGTCAAGCCCTATCTCATTGAGCGCGTCACCGACGCCGACGGCAAGGTGATCATGCGCGCGCGGAACCCGCGCGCGGGCGACGAGACGATCCGCGCCATCGACGAGCGCAACGCCTTCGTCATGCACACGCTTTTAAACGGCGTCACCCGCGAGGGAACGGCCCGGCGCGCCTATCAGGCCTTGAAGCGCACCGACATGGGCGGCAAGACGGGTACCTCGAACAACTTCTGCGACGCGTGGTTTGCGGGCTATGCCGGCCGCATCGCCGCCGTGGGCTGGGTGGGATACGACCAGATGCGCACGCTCGGCAACAACGAGTACGGCGGCGGCCTTGTGCTCCCGATCTGGATCGACTACATGAAGACGGTGCTCAAAGACGAGCCCCTCTTCCGCAGAAAGCAGCCCGCAAGCGTCGTGCTTTTGAACGGCACCTACTACTACGCCGACAGCATCGATCAAACCGTGAAGGACGTGCCCTTGGACGGCAAGATCAAGGAAAAGAACATCGACCGCGACATCCTGCGCGATCAGATCTTCTAAAACCCATGCGGTCTCTGGCGAGACCGCATGTAAAGAAAAACGGGCAGCGCCCCAACGTCCGAGGGCCCTGCCCGTTTTCATGTGCGGAGAAAAAAGCGTCAAGCCGAAAGCTCGACCTTTTCGCCCGCGACCAGGCTTACGGTGTCGTTTAGCGCATCCCAGAAGTCGGCTCCGGTGCGCGTGCAGCGCCACTTGCCGTCTTCAAGGGCAAAGTGAAGACCCCCGTGGCGGCTTGCAAGCCACATCTGCTGCGTGGGGCCGTGCCGGTTGATGACGACCTCCTCGCCGTTGTCAAAGGCAATCGTCATGACGTTGCCCGAACGGTCGACGTCGACGTCGAGGTCGGTCGCTTCGAGCGCATCCTCGATGCGGTCCATCAGCGCCTCGGTTGCCTCAATAAATTGTGTTTCGTTCATAATTCGCTCTTGACTGAAAGCCGGCTTGCGCGGCGCCGCGCACCGGCTGAAGGGAAAAAGTTCTTCATCGTACCGTGTACGTTTTCTTCGAAAGTCCTGCACTTCCTATGCTGCGCACAGTCCTTTCACGCACCGTCTCCGGCATTTTATGCCTTGCCTGCCTGACGACTCTTACGGCCTGCGGCCTCAAGGGGCCGCTCTATCTCCCCGAGCGGACAGCGACCGATGCGCTGCCGCAGTCAACGCCCTTGTCGACTCCCGCACCGGCCCAGGCGCCCGCGCAGGGCACCTCGCCCTTTGGCGACGATCCTGAGACCGAGACGCCGGACGCCGGGAAGACCAGCACGCAGGCTGGGACGCCGAGCGCCCCGAAGCTTGAGTCGAGCACGAGCCTCGCGCAGTAAGAGCCCTGGGGCTTTCTGACTCGATTTCCCTTTCATCGATTTCTTTTTTTCACCACCCTTTTCATCTCTCTCATGTCTGAGACCACTTCCACTGAGGCGCTCATTGCCGGCATCCCCGGGCTTGGGCGCCGCGCAGGCGAGGTTTTCTGCGAGGGCCTCTCGGCCCGCGAGCTCACCCGTCGTTTCGGCACGCCCCTTTACGTCTACTCGCACGAGGCGCTCGCGCACAACATCGCCGACTGGGCTAGCGGCGTTGCCGGCACCCCGCACCGCGTCTTCTACGCGATGAAGGCCAACGCCAACCTCGCCATTCTCGATCTTTTCGTCAAGGCGGGCTTCGGCTTTGACATCGTAAGCCGCGGCGAACTCGCTCGCGCCCTTGCCGCCGGCGCCAAGGGCGAAAACATCGTCTACTCGGGCGTGGGCAAGAGCGTCGAGGACATGCGCGCGGCGCTTGCGGCCGACGTGCTCTGCTTCAACGTCGAAAGCCTTCCGGAGCTTGAGCGCCTCAACAGCGTGGCGATTGAGATGGGCAAGGTCGCCCGCGTGTCGCTGCGCGTCAATCCCGACGTCGACGCCAAGACCCATCCCTACATTTCGACGGGCCTCAAGAACAACAAGTTCGGCATCGCCTTTGACTCGGCGCTTGCGGGCTACCTGCGCGCGGCCGAACTGCCGGGCCTTGCCGTCTCGGGCATCGACTGCCACATCGGCAGCCAGATCACGCAGCTTGAGCCCTTCGTGCACGCCGCGCACAAGGTGCTCGACCTCGTCGAGGAGATCAAGGCCGCGGGCATCACGCTCGACCATATCGACTTCGGCGGCGGCCTCGGCGTGCGCTACGGCACCGAGACGCCTCCTGCGGCGCGCGATCTGATCGCGGCCATGGCGCAGTGCGTGCGCGAACGCGGCTTTGTCGACATGCCGCTCTTTTTCGAACCGGGCCGCTCGCTCGTGGCGCAGACCGGCATGCTTCTTTCCACGGTCGAATACGTCAAGCCCACGGCGGCAAAGAACTTCTGCATCGTCGACGGCTCGATGAGCGACATGATCCGCCCGACGCTCTATCAGGCCGAAATGACGATCGTCAACTGCGCCGAGCACGAAAACCCCACTCCCGCCGTCTACGACGTGGTGGGTCCGGTGTGCGAAAGCGGCGACTTCCTCGGCAAGGATCGCACGCTCGACGTGCGCCAGGGCGATGTGCTCGCCATGCTCGGAGCCGGCGCCTACGGCATGTCGATGGCAAGCAACTACAACGCCCGCGGCCGTGCGGCCGAGGTGATGGTCAAGGGCGACACCGCCTACCTCATCCGCCGCCGCGAGACGATTGAGGATCAGATGGCGCTTGAAAGCCGCCTGCCTTAATCGAGCCTGTGCCCAAAAGGCCCGTTTCCCTTTTTTCACGGGCCTCAGGTAGACTTGATCAACGCTGGATTTCTTCGAAATCCGGCGTTTTTCGCGTCTGAAAGGGGAATTTTTCCTAGCCCCAGGCTTAGAAGCCAATCGCAGACGCGGACGTCCTCGCGCCCGTCGGGCGCTTCAAGCGGCACTGCCAGAGAGGTTTTCAGCCATGCATCTTGACAATGACATCAAGCTCGACTTCAAGGACGTCCTGATCCGTCCGAAGCGCTCCACGCTCACGAGCCGCAGTCAGGTCGACATCACCCGCGAAATCAAGTTCCGCTGGTCGAGCGAGGTCTTTCACAACATCCCGATCATTGCGGCCAACATGGACACCACGGGGACCTTTGAGATGGCCCGCGCTCTGGGTCGCCACAAGATGATGACGGCCCTGCACAAGCACTATGAGGCCGATCAATACATCGACTTCTTCAAGTCGCTTGAAGTGAAGTCCGATGCGTTTTATTCGCTTGGCATCGGCGAGGCGGAGTTTGAGAAATTCAAGCACGTCATGCTTGCCGCTCCCGGCGCCGTGCGCTACGTCTGCATCGACGTCGCCAACGGCTACACCGAGGCCTTCGTGAGCTTTGTAAAGCGCATGCGCGAGGCCTTCCCCGACATCGTGATCATGGCGGGCAACGTCGTCACCGGCGACATGACCGAAGAGCTCGTTCTTGCCGGCGCCGACATCGTCAAGGTCGGCATCGGTCCGGGATCGGTGTGCACCACCCGCAAGATGACGGGCGTGGGCTATCCGCAGCTCTCGGCCATCATCGAGTGCGCCGACGCCGCCCACGGGCTTGGCGGGCGCATCTGCGCCGACGGCGGCTGCACGCGGCCGGGCGACGTCGCCAAGGCCTTCGGCGGCGGCGCCGACTTCGTGATGTTGGGCGGCATGTTCGCAGGCCACGACGAGTGCGGCGGTGAAGTCGTCGAAAAGGACGGCCGCAAGCTGCGCGCCTTCTACGGCATGAGCTCCAAGGCCGCCATGGACAAGTACTCGGGCGGCGTTGCCGAGTACCGCGCCGCCGAAGGAAAGATCGTCTACATCGAGGACCGCGGCCCCGTCGATCAGACCTGCCGCGACATTCTGGGCGGCGTCCGAAGCGCCTGCACCTACGTGGGCGCGCGGCGCCTGAAGGAGCTCACCATGCGCACCACCTTCGTGCGCGTGACGCAGCAGCTCAACGAAGTCTTCGGCAAATCCTAGGACGACCTCCTTCGCTCTCGTTTCCCGTCAGAACTTAAAAGGCCGGCTCGCACTTTTGAATCTGGTGCGCCGGCCTTTTTGCTGCGCGCGGGGCTCTTTCCCCAACGCTTTCCGCCCCCAATGGCAAAAAAATTCCGCCGCGAGCGCGAGGCCGGCAGCGGAAGAAAATCCCTTCCAAAAAGAAGATTGAGATGACAGGGAATATGGTACGTGATGTTTGCCTTGCTAAACGCTAGGAATTGTCAAATTTTCACGGCGGTTTGTAAACAGTCGCAACAAGACTTCCTCCCCCGCCTCTCTTTTTCGTCTCTCACGCACACAAAAAAGCCGGCCTCTTCTCGAAAACCGAAAAAAGACCGGCTGCGCCTTCGCCGGATCACGACGAAGGCTGTGCTTTCGGGCTGCGCCCGCACGCGCCGGAAAAGAAGAACTTCTCCAGCAAACGTGCGGAAGCGCTCACGCCTTAGAAGGCGTACTTGAAGCCCACCTTGCCGCCGATGGCCGAGGTGCCGTACTCACCCGCGCCAAGGAGCATGTTGACGTTGAACATCATGTTGTCCTTGCCGATGCGCAGACCGAAGTCGGCCTGAACCGGGGCGGTGTCGATCACGTCCTGGGTGTGGTTGAGAACTTCAATGTCCTTGTCGCCGAAGGTCGGCACGTAGGCGATCTTGAAGCTCGGAGCCACGGACCAGCCGGAGGCGTCGAACTCGGAAGCGTTGATGCGCAGGGCGATCGGCACCTGCACGAGCGTCTGGTCCTGATCCTCAACCTTCACGGAGCCGACCTGGAAGGCGTCGGTCGAAAGCTGCGAGACGCGCAGTCCGATGCTCGGCACGAAGCTGAAGTTGCCCGCCTTGAGCTCGTACATCGCGCGCAGACCGAACGAGTACATCTCGGTATCGACGCTCTGGTTCAGAGCCGCCTGCGAGGAGGTGATGTCGTTTTCACCCCAGACGTAGGCAAGTTCCGCAGCAAGCTTGAAGGCATCCGTCACCTTGTAGGTGCCGTAGAGCGAGAAGGCGTAGTTGTCGATGCTGTTCTTGATGCTCGAAACGGAGCTTCTCAACGAGCCCGTGCCGTACTGGAACGCAGCGCCGGCGGTGAAGGCGCCGAAGGCCATGTCGCCGCCGAAGGTGCCGTAGCCCATGTCGGCATCGAACTCGCCGCCGTTGTCGAAGTCGTCGGCCTGGTAGTTCTCACCGCGGACGTCGACCCAGAGGTTGATGCCGGCGTTGAGTTCCTGGTCGATCGAAGTGCGGTCGGCAATGGTGCTCGCGAGCACGCTGTCGGCGCGGCGGGTCATGGCCTGCAGGCCCGTGGAGGCCAGAGCGCCGAGACCGTTGGCCGCGTCAAGGCTCGTCGTCACCGTGCCGTTTGCGGCGTCAATGGCGCCGGCGGTGATGAAGGGGTTGTCAGTGACGACCTCAATGCCGTTCGTGGCAGCCGAGTCAACCGTCACCGGCGTAGCAAGATTGACGACGCCTTCCGTGGCATTGACCAGACCAACGCGGCTGTTGTTCTCAAGATACAGAGAGCCGGCAATGGCCGTTTCCGTGCCAAGCGCTGCCTGATCGACCATGAGCATGCCGTTCTTGGCGATATTCACGTTGCCAGCATAATCGGTGAGCTCTGTCGGCAAAGCAGTCAAGTTTCCATCGACAACAATCTTTCCGGTGGAACCTTCCGCAAAAGAGATCGGCTTAGCGACGTAAAGCGCAGCCGTCACGCCATCCTTGCCCCAGTTGAGGCCGGTATTGGCGGCGGCCATGGCATTAAAGCCTGCAACAGCGGCATCGGCTGTTGCTCCCACCGCCACCAGGGAGTTCTGACCAACGATCAGGTTGCCCGAGAGGTCGGCAATGGAGCCTACGCTCAGATGAGAGGCATTGGCCGCCGTATCAACAGCAGCATCGCCCGACCAAGCCGGATCGAGGAAGACTGTCGAACCTGCCTTGATGCTGAGGGACTCAACCGAGAGCGAACCGCGGCTGTTGGAAGAGCCAACGGTCACCGTCGCACCGGAAGGTTCCGCCGTCTCAGCAACTGTCTCAGTTTCAGCAGCCTCGCCGTCAGTCGAATCACTACCCGTCCCGGCAGCAGCGGTCGAACCCACCGTCAAAGTGCCGGCCTGGGCCGCAATATTCGCAACATGCATCGCGGCGCCGTCTTCGATCGTCACGTCGGCAAACGTACCGACAGTCGCGGCAGTGCCCACATCAGCACCGACCTTGAGCGTGACATTCTCGCCAACAGTCAGATTTACCGGCGTATTATCAGCCGTGGTCACGAGGTTGACGCCTTCCTGCGAACCCACGAGCGTGAAATTGGTCGCAGCATCAGCGGTCAACTCCACGGTCGTGACAGCATCCTGACCTTTCCCGGCCAACACTTCAAGCGACTGCGCACCATTGTTGGCTGCCCTGATCGACGCCGTACCTTCACGCACAACCGTCGCCGTCTGCGTCGCACCAACCTGGTCGGTTACAACGTTCTCATACAAACCGACCGTGGTCTTGCCCTCTTCAAGCGCAAGCTCGGCATTGAGAATATGAAGCGAAACCGTGCTGTCCTCCAAAACACCCGACATTGCAGCAAGCGAGCCCTCGGTATAGACACCTTTATCGGTCAAGGCAAGCACACCGCTTGTGGCAGTAAACGTGGTTTTCAACTCCGACTGAGCCTCTGGTTTCACCCCGTCAACTGTTTCAGCAAACAGCGTTTGGCCTTCGGCGAGCGTGAAGGCCTGTGTAGAAGCCGTCTGCAGCGTGCCGCCGCTGAGCGTGACGGAAGCCGAATCACTATTGATCGTTCCGACAATCACAGTGCCGCCGGAAATCGTAATTCCCTTCTTGGCAAAGAAAGTGCCGTTGTCGGCCTCGGTCGCACCGCCCTCAGCAGGAGCACCAAGCACCAGCTTGTCCGTAGTAAGCGTCCCGCCGCTGACCGTCATCGCCAGATCGGAAATGATGACGCCCTGATTGTTGTTGATGGCGCCGCTCGTCAACGTCAGTTTAGCGTCGGCGTAGGATTGCCCTTTCAACGAATCATTGGTCGAATAGGTCGAGGAGAAAAGCAGTTCGGCATCGTTGTCCACGTTGAACGTCGACCCGGCGATCTCGATGCCATAGCCGTCGATGCGTCCATCGGTCTTTACGTTTACCGTGGTGCCGTTGAAGAGCAACTTATTGCCGCCCTTATTGCTGGTAACGGTTCCCGTAATGTAGGAATCCCCGTTTGTTCCGATCATGTTGATCGTGCCGCCGGAGAAGACCATGTCGTTATAAACGTCACCGTAGGCCTTGCCGGACCACAAACGGCCGTTGTTGTCCAGATTGACCGTACCGCCGGTCATCGTGAAGCTGTTGTAGCCGCCGAGCGAAGGCGAGGTGCGCACGGAATTACCGGGACCCGCGCCGGCATCGGCATCTTTAGGTCCAATGACATTAATTTCGCCGCCTTTGATAGTGACGTCATACATGTCCATACCGGCCAGCCCGTTGATATTGAGCTTGCCGCCGCTCACCACGAGACTTCCCTTGCCTGCATCGGCTGACGAGCTGTACACCCATCCCGCCCAGCTGCCGGTGTTCATATTGATCGTGCCGCCATCCTGAAGACGCAGCTCCTTGACGTTGACTTCCAGACGACCATCGACATCAAGCACGCCGGTACCGCTCACGGACACATAACTCTGATTCTCGAGCATCGAGGCGAGATTCGGATCGCCAGCTTGATTGGTGGAGGTCGTAGCTCGGATGTTGAGCTCAGCATCCTTGGCGATGTCAAGCTTGCCTGCAGTGAGCTCGGTTCCTGCCGCATCAATCACATTGCCGGTACCCGTCACACTGACATTGACGCCATCGAGCCCAATCACGTTGTAGGCAAGCGTGTCGCTGTCAACCTTCACGCTGCCGTCGTAATATTCAGCCGCTTTGATATAGCGCTTGTTGCCGGTGATGAAGCCTTCGCCAGCCAGATTGATGGTGCCCTTGTTGAGCTGCATGCGCTCATAGCTTTCCGGATTGTCCTTCTTGGCAGAACCAATCCAGATGCGGCCGCCATTTTCAAGCGTGATTTCGCCGCCATCCATCACGAAGCTGTTGTAGGAACCGAAGGCCGGCGCCGTACGACCGTGAGGATCGTTAACCGTAGTGTTTCCTTCACTCCCCGTGGCAGTGATCTTGGAATCACCGCTCATCGTGAAGTCGCGCACCTCGAAATTGCCACTCGCGCCCACGGCAATCGTGCCGCCCGTCATGGTAAAGAGGCCGTCGTAGTTTGTGCCATCAAGAGCACGGTTCACCGCACCATTGACCGTCAGAGTGCCGCCCGTCATGGTTGCGCTGTCAACGGTGAAGCTCTGACCCTTGTCCACCGTCAGATTTTCGCTGATCGTCTTGTTTGCCCAAACGTTATCGGGCACCGTGGGCGCTTCCTGCGCCATCACCGATCCCATGGCAAGCGCCGCCGCTGCAGCGGCAATCACCGTCTTGACGGTCTTCTTGCGGGGGCACGAAGCCGCTTCGCTGGCAACGACCATGCCGCCGCGAACCCGGCTGAAAACAACTTTGTAGCTTTTGTTCATTGCAATTTCTCAAAAACTTTCTTGATAAAGAGAAGTGATTCCGTATCGGCGAGGACACGGATCGTGATCGAGTCTATGGGAGCCGCACCCCGAAACTCATATCACCGTTGAGGTGAATGGTTCCGCTAAACCCGCTCCA
>ENA-UOJV01000342-UOJV01000342.1-human-gut-metagenome-genome-assembly--contig:-C82-NODE-342-length-71098-cov-14.789057_pt1 | contig 71098 bp, 65 predicted proteins | sample MGYA00242356_ERZ723903 | MGnify/ENA metagenome assembly ERZ723903
GCGCAGTGGTCGTCGAACCAAGAATCCCCCGGATTTATCCGTGGGGAGTGTCAAGGCACGGACATATTCGAGGGTTTTGCTAGCCGGAACAAGAACCTGGAAGGTTCCCGCGTCGCAGGTGAGCGGAATGAAAGGGATGTCCTGTGCCAGAGCTACAGCTGAACGCGTGAATTCCTGCACCTGTTCTATTGTCCGTCCGAGCCGTGACGGAGAAGGATGACGCCGTGCTGCCCACGTGAGGACAGCTTGTTCAGGTTTCATCCCTGCGAGAGACGGATCACTCAGGATGATATTTCTCAGCCAGACAGACTGTCTCTGGTTTTCTTCAGATGCGCTACTGCTCCAGCCATCGCCTGCTGTGGCGAAATTGCTGCCCAGCAGAGGAGAGAGGGCCTCGTGAGTGGATGTGTCCTCCCTGCCACTCAGAATTTTCTGACACGCGGGTGAAATGTCTTTCAGGAGTTTTTCCCAGGATTTTCCTTCATTCGGGGGGGAGAGCAGAAAGTTGAAGAATGAACCGTCATAAATTCTGTCAAGAGGCATGGTGCCCTGCACGAGGCAGAGCCGGGTATCGCCTTCAGCATCCGGCGTTTCCAGCATATTCCAGAAATCGCCGTTATTTTTCAGAGAAATGGAACCAAAGGCCTGTGCTGCGTAGCCCTCTGCCTTGCCGTGGCGCAGAGTCTCCATGACACGGGCTCCCTCGTCTCTGTACCTCCGACATTCTCCACAGGCATTATCCCCGCTGCTTCCTGAGCGGGAGGCTGTCCAGGGTATCGGTCTGAGCCCGCACCGCGGGCAGATCTGACTGTTGGCATTGTTAATCCATTCCTGCATCCATACAGGTTCTGCCGGGCCTGACAGGAAAACATTTTGCGCTGACGAAAAAGGTTCCCGGCAGAGTGACAGCATCCCCGTCAGCAGAAGCCCCTGGGATTTGATTCGAATCTTCCAGGGGAGATCTCCCCTGATGATGGCGCCATTGCAGAATTTTTCGACGGATTCGCAGACAGATGCAAGGCATTTTTTCTCCGCTGGAGAAGCGTCATCCCGTATAAAATCCGGAACGAGGAAACAGATGCCACGGTGATCACGGTATACTTCGTTCCCGATGCAGAGATCAGTCTCGATTTTTTTTTGAATGGCGTTGGCGAGTTCGTTGAGACGGGCCCTTCTGCCAACGATTTCAAATGGCCTCACGCTCTTTGCAAGAAAAGCCTCGTCATCCCACTGAACATACAGCATGGCCAGTTTTTGTCTGGCATGGAGAAGCTTTGTGCTGTTTTTGCCCTGTTCATTCTGCAACACGGCAGTTAGGTCGGTCCAGTCGCCAGAGAGAAGGTGGGAAGCCAGAAGGGGCTTGAAGATGTCCGACACATGCTTACAGTGTTGCCAGAGGCTGACATCGTTGTAAGGAATTCTCGTTTCCGCCAGATTATGCGCAGTATTTTTTTTTAGAATGACGCGGAGAGCGTCCCTTTTTTCGGCTAATTTTTTTTCGTCCCATCCTGAAGGGTCCTCGTTCGCCCAGGCTGTTAGATCCGAGGCAAGGGTATCTCTGTCACTGTCAACGGAATTTTTGTCAATTGTGTTTTCCACGCCTCCCTGCGGCCGGGCCAGGCAGATAGCTCCTTTCTGCTGAATGTTGTTTCCCAGGAGGCTTTTTTTGCTGTCAGAGGCCTGCCCCTTGGAGCCGACCCACACCACGAGGACATAAGGAGGCTTTTTTTGCTGTCAGAGGCCTGCCCCTTGGAGAACATAGATTCAGAGGTGTCCGCGAGCTGGGCAAGTCTGACGCTGTCAGGGAGAGTGGTGCCCTGGCAGGACAGGGGGAGCAGAAAATCTGTTACTGTCTTTTTTTCTTCTCCGATCGTTGTAGTCTTGGGAATCTGATGATGGAGCGCAATCAGACTGCCCAGGCATGTGAGCGCCTGTCCGTTGACCTGGACCCACGGTTTGTCAAATTTTTTCAGGAGACGTTTCTGTAGAGCCGGCAGGTTGTCTTTTTCCTCAATAACACGTCTCAGAGCCTCGTGAAGTTGATCGCTCTCTTTTATTCCCTTCAGCGTTTCCGTATTGGCGTTAGCGAGGAAAAGCAGAGTATGGCGTGTAGTTACTGAAATATCATGATGTTCAATGCCATCGTCCACGCCCGTAGCCCGCGAAACGAATGGCCACGAGAGCTTGCCGATGTCGTGAAGCAGACAGAGAATTTCTCCCTGAAGCACGGTTTTTCGGATATCCATCATGCCTTCTGCCTCCTCTCTCCCATTACCTGCTGCAGAGCCTGCTTCAGCGAATCAAAATCACTAAAATTGATCCACTTTGTCTTGTGCCGCTCTTCCCAGTCCCGCCGTTTTCGTTCGGCTGCTGCCTGACGTTCTTCCTCTGCCTTCCGGTCCCGTTCCGCCTGCTTTTGTGCGGCATCGGCGGCATCGCTAGCAGCCTGTTTCTCAATACGTGCATTTTCCTCTTCAAGCCAGCTTCTGACTTCTTCGTAGCTTTTCGGTCTGCGCAGATGCGGCCAGCGTTTGTTCAGTTCGCTGAATTCGGCTTCTTTTTCCTTTTTGTTTCTGGGTTTCCAGCCACCAGGGTGAAAACCCAGAATTTGATAGTCTGGTTCAGTGCTCTTGCCCTTTTTCTTTTTTTTGTAAGGATTGAGGAGATTACCGCTGCTGTCGGACGCCGCTTCACGTGCGGCTTCGAATGCTTCTTTTGAGGGCAATACGAGGAGTTTTCCGGAAGGAGATGGAGCCGTGGTGAGGGTAGCCTCAGGCTGTTTTCGCGGAGACTCCGTCTCATCTTCGGGCATCTTTTCCCTGGCGGCTCTGATGCAGTAAGCGGCATGATCCAGCTTAAGCGCCCCCCAGCCTGTGCTGGATTTGGCAGATATTCCGCCCTGTGTACACAGAAATTTCAGGTCATCGATGAGGGAACTTACGTGATCAGAGGAAAGCCTGCAGCGTCCTGGAAGATTTGGAAGCAGGAAGAAGAAGGTTCCTGTGGCTCCGGGCTGAACGACTTCATATTTGACGGGCACGCTGCCGGCTCCGGTTTTCCTGTCCTGCGGGTTGATGGCCTCAAGCCCGAGACTGCCTCCGCTGAGAAAAAAGGGGTAACAGATGAGAGCGCCAGCCAGGGCAGAAGCCCCGTTTTGGGGATCTCCGGAGGCAGAAGTATTATTCCGCACGGTTCCGAAGAGGAAACGATCTTTGTCGTCATCCTCAAGCGAACCGCGCCTCATGCGGGAAGCCCATCGCAGAAGTCCTTTGATGCCGCTTGCCGCGAGAAACGGCACATCAAACACCTTATGGCGCTTTAGCGCGTTGTCGATCGGATAGAAGGAAAGATCGTCCCGGCTGAAGAAGGGCGATAGGAGCGTGACGTCAAAGCGCAGGAGTACGCATCCTTTAGGTAGCCCGTCGAGGGTTTCGGGTCTGGGGTCGGAATATTTTTTCCATACTTGGAGATCCCGGGATTCCGTGGAACAGCGCGCAACGAGGCCGGGATATCCTTTTATATTTATATGGTCCTTCTTATAGCCGTTCTGCGCGATCGTGGACAGATCCAGTCCTATCTGTTTCCCATAGGCTTTCAGCGTGGCTAGGAGCTGTGCCGGGTACGTCCAGGACGTTCCTGCCTGCCCACAAAACCCTTCAGGCAGCCTGTCTACACGGATTTTATCCTCCAGACATTTCTTTTCCCATTCTTTCGCGGAGGAAAGGAATTCAAATGTGCTGCTCATGACTGTCTCCATTCCGTGCTGATAAGCGAAGCCAGATAGCCTGGCAAGTCCCGCGGGCTTGAAGGATCACGGGGGGTGCCGAACTCTTTCCAGACAAAGCTGTTGCCGGAGCATTTTTTTCTGACTGTGTCGTAGACGGCTCTGACGGCTGTTTCCCTGAATTTTGTGAATTCCACGCCGGCCCTAGCAAAGTGCCCCCAGCCGTAAATCTGTCCGGTACGGGGATCAACGCTGTACGCGTAGTTTGTCCCACCGGCTGGATTTCCGAGGGCGCCGCAGAACCAGTGTCTCAGCTTCGTGGCCACGGGGTCCGGCAGGCTGGGAGCTCGAAGCAGGTTGCGAATATCATGACGGATTTCATACATGGCTTCCGGATTCTGAGCTTCCGTCACGCCTTTAAAGAAGAAAAAGTCACGGAGTGTGACGCCTCCGGTGTCGGCAGGTCTGTCTTCGGTCTTCCAGGCTGAACAGGCCTCGCGCAACGCTTTTTTCTCGTCCGCATCCATGTTCACCTGACCGCAGCCGTACTGATCATATGCCCCGAAGGTTCCGTATTCCAGCATGAGATAAAGAGCCGTCAGCACTTCGGGGGGAAGTGTGAAGGATCCATTATGGGGCCGGCGCATGGATAGGCTGAGCGTAATTGGCCCGCGGTAGCCCTTTGCCCGGTAATACTTTGGAGTTTTTTGCCGGCCCTGGCTATTGTGGTAGACAAATTTGTGCAGATAGATTGCTTGTTTGCCCCCCGTGGGGGCATGGGCGAAATCAGGCGTTTCTGTGCGGACCGTGAAGGCCCGGGAAAGCCCGGTGCAGCCGAAAATGGCGCAGGTCGGGCATACGGGTTTTCCTCCTCCACCGTAGCTGCAGCGGCTCTGTCCTGTGCAGCATTCCCTTCCTTCTGCCCTGAGAAGGGCGTCAGTCCAGAAACGCAGTCCCCCGGTGAAGGAAGTCGTCTTCAGAGAATCCATTTTGTCTGGAGCGGCACCACCGGTCCAGACACCGTAATCATTTGCTGTCTGCAGATGGAGTGTCCATGAAGAGGGCGTTCGTGTTTCAGCCATGCGATCTCCTTGAAGTAGCAGATGCATAAAGTTCTTTCCACACTACGCTAACTTGTTTTATAGAGCAAGCAAAAAAGCTATTTTATGTCAAAAAAAACAGAGTATTCTAATTTATGATTGAAAATATGCTATTATATACAAATATATCAAGGTTAAAAAATTACCTTTATAGAAAATATACATATTCCGTATATCGGAATGATATAATGTTCTATCTGTAAAAATTGATCCTTTTGTTTTACCATAAATATTATAACTATGAAGGAGAAATAAAAATATATGGCTTGATCGGCAGATCCGGACAGCACTGAATTCCAGAATTTTGTTTTCTAGAAACATGTATACAGATTATTAAAATGTTAATCGTTTTTTAGCATAAAAACCGTACTGCTTATCACATCTTATCAGACTGATTTTCAAGCGAAAAGCTATTCAACCTCCTGCCGCTGCGCGTCCTTGGCATGTAGAGGTGCGCCGTGTCTTTTCACATAGAAAACAGCCGACAGGGCCCCAACATCCGGCTGCATCAGACACGGAGTGTCCAACAGGTCCTCCACCTTTAAAAATATGCAGGCTGATGGTATCATACCGGAAAGGCGTGATAACTTATTCAGAGGCATGGCATGGAAAAGGTTTCGCGGATACTTCTTGTAGACGACCACCGCCTCCTTATGGAGGGAGAGCGCAGCCTGCTGGCTCCGTATTCGCACCTGCGCATAGGAGGGCAGGCCGTCAGCGGGGAGGAGGCCATTTCCTCGGCAGCCTCGCTGAGACCTGACATCTGTCTTCTTGATCTTTCCATGCCTGGCATTGGCGGCGTGGAGGCCTGCCGGGGCATCCTCGAAACAACTCCCGAATGCCGCGTGATCATCTATTCCCGTCACTATGATGGCCGCTATCTGCTCGAGCTCTTTCATGCGGGAATCTGGGGCTATGTGTGCAAGAAGGACAGCCCCAGCCGCCTTCTTGAGGCCATCGATGCCGTACGCAGGGGGGAGGTCTTCATGGGGCTCCCTGATCCTGACGGGCAGAGGACGGCCATCCTGAAGAAAATGCGCGCCACGAAGACCGATGACGCGCTCTCATCCCTCTCTCCCAGAGAAAGGGAAATCCTGCGACTGATTGCCGATGGTACTTCCATCAGGGACATCGCCGCGAGGCTGTGCATCTCCCCCAAGACTGTCGAGTCCCATAAATACAATATCCTGACCAAGCTCAGGGCCGGGTCTGTTACGGATCTCGTGAAGGTGGCCCTGAGAAACGGCCTGATCCATGTCTGATTGGACTTTTCCGCCAGGAGTTGTGAAAAATATCCCAGCATATGCCTTTCAGTCGGGAAGCGTCTTCAGGGGCAGGAGGTGAGCGGAAAAGCGTAGTGTTTTCGCGGTTTTGCCCTGATGGTGCTTTTACGAATCTGTTTTTCCGGGCAGGTATATGGGATTTTTCCCCGCTTCAAAGGGGCTTCTCAGGTATTTTCCTAAAGAGGGTTGTGAAAATAGGTTTTTTCCTGATGTTTCAGAGGCGGCTGAAGTGAGAGTGTTCCTGCTGGATGATGTTTTAACGGTCAGACAGCAAGGAGACAGTTATGGTTCAGTCAGCCGTTTACCCTCATAGTCCCAAAGTCAGGAATTTTGTGACCCGCACAGCGGCGGCAGTGGTTCTGCTGGCCGCCGTGCTTTTCTCGAATGGCGCCATGGCAGCTGATGAAGCGCCTGCGTCAGCTCCCGCCGTGCAGACGGAGCAGGCCGCCCCGGCCCAGCAGCCTGCCGCCCAGGCTGCCCAGGTACAGGCACCGGACAAGGCTCAGGCCGCCCAGGCGGCTGCCGCCAATCCGGACGCGGGTGATCAGGTGGACAATCATCCGTGGTGGTTCTGGCCCGGATGCCTGCTCGTGTTCTGCTTCGTGCTCGGCATTATCGCCGTCATGGCCGGTGTCGGCGGCGGCGTGCTCTTTGTGCCGCTCGTTTCGGGCTTCTTCCCCTTCCATCTTGACTTCGTGAGAGGCGCCGGCCTCATGGTCGCCCTCGCTGGTGCCCTGGCCGCCGGTCCCGGTCTTCTGCGCCGTAACCTCGCGAGCCTGCGGCTCGCTCTCCCCGTGGCCCTCATCGCCTCGGCCTGTTCCATCCTCGGCGCTGTCATTGGTCTCGCCCTGCCCACGACCATCGTCCAGACCTGCCTCGGCTGCACGATTCTCGGCATCGCCTGCCTGCTTCTTTTCTCCAAGAACTCCGTCCGTCCCATTGTGACCAAACAGGACGCCATCGGCCTTGCTCTCGGCATGCATGGCAGCTTCCTTGAGCCCACCACCGGTGAGGTCGTGGACTGGAAGACCCATCATACTCTCGTTGCCCTGCTTCTCTTCATCGTCATCGGCATCATGGCCGGTATGTTCGGCCTTGGCGCCGGCTGGGCCAACGTTCCCGTGCTGAACCTCCTCATGGGCGTTCCGCTGAAGGTCGGCGTCGGCACCTCCAAGTTCCTGCTTTCCATTACGGATACGGCGGCTGCCTGGGTTTACCTGAACCAGGGCTGCGTCATCCCGCTGATGGCCATTCCGTCCATCGTGGGCCTCATGCTCGGCTCCATCGTCGGCGTGCGCCTGCTCGCCGTCGCGAAGCCCAAGGTCATCCGCTACATGGTTATCATTGTTCTCTTTTTCTCCGGCATTAAGGCTCTCATGAAGGGCCTCGGCTGGTAAGCAGTTATAAGGAGACGACCGCTATGTCTGAAGAAAACAAGCAAGTCCTCAATGAAAAGACCCTGAAGAAGGTTACGGTCAGTCCTGCGCAGCTGCGTTACGCCACGACCCTTTTCTATCTCGGCCTCGCAAGCTTCATCATCATGCTGGTGACCTACTTCCTGTATGTCTCCGGCGTGACCACGCCTCTGGTTCCTCTGGAGGAAATGCCGAAACTGTGGGTGCACAGATCCGCTGAATATCTCGCGAGAGCCCACATCCCCCAGGGGTGGGGCTGGATCAAGCTCCTCAACAAGGGCGATATGGCGAACTTCATTGGCATCGCTCTCCTCGCCAGTGTTACCCTGATCTGCTACGTTCAGCTTGCCTGGTCCTTTATAAAGTCCAAAGAGGGAATTATGGTAGTCATAGCCATCCTTGAGATCATCGTTCTGGTGACTGCGGCTTCCGGCATTCTCGTGTAGAGACGCTGAACCGTCCTGCTGCAGGGATGGAGAAAAGCAATCCCCGCGCAGGAAAACGTCTCCTTCCCGGGGGCTGCGGCCGGGCAGCCCTCCGGGAGGAAATGTTTGCATGGGCTAAGGAGAGGATGAAATGCTTGACGCCATTGTCAGGGGCTTCAAGAAACTCTGGGATGTATCGGACGACGTGTCCCCCAGGCGCTACCGCTCGCTGGGCCGTCTTCTTTCCTTCCTGATGATCATTGTATCCGTGGCGCCTCTGCTGGTGCTTTCGTGGATCAATTACAACCAGTACCAGGCCTCCATCTCGCGGGAAACGGAAGTTCCCCTGCGGGACGTTGTACAGCGCACGAGCTCGGCTCTGGAAGTGCTTCTCGGGGAGCGCCTTTCCACTGTGAGCCTCATTTCGCAGGCCTATACATACGGCCAGCTGTCCAATGAGGAAAACCTGACCCGCATTTTTCTTGCCCTGCGCAGCGAGTTCACCGGATTCGTGGACCTCGGCCTTATCAACGAGGACGGCATCCAGACACGCTACGTGGGCCCCTATCAGCTGCAGAACGTTGACTATTCAACCCAGCCCTGGTGGAAAGACGTTCAGGTGCACGGCAAGGTGGTTTCCGACATCATTTCCGGCGCGCGCGGCGTGCCCCATCTCGTGCTCGCTGTCGGCCATCTCGGCGCGGGCGGCCGCAGCTGGGTTCTGAAGGCGACCATCGAGACCCGTCAGCTCGACAGGATCCTGGCCACGGTAGGCCAGTCCGGTGAGACGGATATTTTCCTTCTCAATGGCGGAAAGCTCCTTCAGACGCCTTCAAAAATTTTTGGCAGTCTTCTGGAAAAGTGTCCGCTGCCCCTGCCTGCCGTGAGCTACACCATCACGTCCGGCAGGCTTTCGGGAACTGACGGCACCCGCTGGGCCGGAGCGTACGCGAGCATTCCCGGCACCGATTTCATGATGGTGGCGGTCAAGCCCGAGAAGTCCATTCTGCGGCCCATGAGCGCGCTGCAGTCCGACATCCTGCTGGTTCTCGGCTTCGGCGTGGCCCTTATCATCGTGGCCACCTTCCTTCTCATGAAGTTCCTCATGAAGCGCCTCCAGGCGTCTGATGAGCGCCGCGTGGCCGTCTTCGCGCAGATGGAGCACACGCAGAAGCTCTCCTCCATCGGCCGCCTCGCAGCCGGTGTGGCGCACGAGGTCAACAATCCTCTCGCCATCATCAACGAGAAGGCTGGCCTCGCCATGGATTACCTCAATGCCATGGACGACTTCCCGAAGAAGGACCGCATCGTCAAGCTCATCAGCAGTATCGGCGCAGCTGTTGACCGCGCCCGCGGCATTACGCACCGCCTGCTCGGATTCACGCGCAGGATGGAAGCCAACATGCAGCAGATGCAGCTCTCCGAGGTTATCGAGGAGACCATGAGTTTCGTCGAGAGCGACGCCAGGCACAAGAATGTCGAGCTGAAGACGGATCTCGACAGGAGCCTCCCCGAGGTCACAAGTGACCGCGGCCAGCTCCAGCAGGTCTTCCTCAATCTCATCGGCAACGCCATCCAGGCTGTCAGCGAAGGCGGACATGTGGAAGTAACGCTGAAAGCCAATGATCCGAAATCCGTTGTGGTAAGTGTCATTGACGATGGCTGCGGCATGAGTGAGGAAGTCAGAAAGTGCATTTTTGAGCCGTTCTACACCACGAAGAAAGAGAACGGGCACGGACTCGGCCTGTTCATCACCTATGGCATAGTGCGCCGGCTCGGCGGCGAGATCTCTGTCGAGAGCGAAGAAGGCAAGGGTACGGCGTTCCACGTTGTCATCCCCTATGTCAAACCGCAGGAAGAGGCGTAACAGCCCGGGATAAAAGGAGAATACGCAATGGGACTGAAGGTGCTGCTTGCAGATGACGAAACCGAATATGTGGATACGCTGGCCGAGCGCCTGGAACTCAGGGATTACTCGGTCAGGGTCGTGCATGACGGCATATCTGCGCTGACTGCCGTTGAGGAGGACATGCCCGATGTCGTTGTGCTCGATCTCTTCATGCCCGGGCTCCCCGGCAACAAGGTTCTGGCCGAACTCAACCGCCGCTACCCGAAACTGCCCGTCATCCTCATCACGGGACAGACCGGCGAAAACTGCTGCGGCGACGGCCCGGCGCAGCAGGCCTACACCTGCCTGACCAAGCCCGTGCCGTTCAATGAGTTCCTCCGCGTTGTGGGCGAGGCCGCGAACTCCGCCCGGGACGCGGACGGGAAGGATAACAAGGGATAATTTCATGGACAGAAGCGAATGTACTTCCAGGCTCCTGGCCTCGGCCATGCATGAGCTGCGCAACGCCCTCGCCGTGATACGGGAATCCGTCGGGCTTGCGTCTGATGTGGCCCGCATTCAGGCCCGCGGCGGCGATGCGGCCGGGAATATATCAAAGGAAATGAAGGACAGGACGGTGGAAGGGCTCGAGGACGTGCAGCGCCAGGTGAGCCGCGCGTCCGAGCTTGCCGACGCCGTGGACTTCCTCGGCGAGGCCGTGGCGGCGGGGGAGAGCAGCGGACAGCAGTGCGACCTTTCCCGCGTGACAGCCGTCTTCAGCGTCCTCGCCAGGCGGCGCGCCAGAAGCTTCCATATGGAATTCGTATCCGAGTCCAGTGACGAGCCCGTGTGGTGCGCCAAGCCCGTGATGGATGTGTTCATGGATCTGCTCGGGGTCTTTGACATCTGCTCCTCGGCCGGCGGCGACGTGAAGGTGGGCATGAAGGCGATGCGGCGGAAGGACGGCGCCGGGATACTTCTGACGCTCATCGCCGGAGGCGCCTCCAAGGATATCGTTGTCTCGGCGCTCACAGGCACGCCCTCCATCATGCCCGACGCCGGCGGCTGGTGCGACAGGCTCATGATCTGGAACAAGGACGATAAAAAACATTTCTGGCTGTCCCTGGGAACAGGGCAGAACGCGTAACCACCGTGCGGGCTGCGCCTCAACCGGTTACTCTAAGGAGTCGTTATGTCGAAGGAACCCATTAAAATCCTGCTTATCGATGACGAAGTCCAGTTTGTGGACACGCTGAAGGACAGGCTCTTCCTGCGCGGCTTTGATGCCGCCGTGGCCTATAACGGCGAGGATGGCCTCAAAAAGGTCAAGGCCAATCCGCCGGACGTCATTGTCCTTGACCTGAGGATGCCCGGCATCGATGGCTTTGAAGTCCTGCGCGCCGTCAAGAAGACCAATCCTGAGGTGCAGGTCATCATTCTGACCGGTCATGGCGGCGACGCGGAGGAAGCCTCCGCGTTCCGTATGGGCGCGTACAGCTTCCTGCGCAAGCCCATGGATATCGATGATCTTCTGAACTGCATCCGTCTCGCCTACCGCGATCGTATCGAGAAGCCTTATGTGGCCGCGGCCATGGCCGAGGGCGGTGACTTCGATTCCGCCCGTGAGGTGATGCGCGAGAAAGATCTCATGAAGGACAGAAAGTAGCCTTTCGGCAGCCCGCAGCAAAGGGGAGCCGTCCTTTCCGGTTCGTGCTCCCCCGGGCTGAAATTTTTCCGGAGCCCTGATTTCCCTATGGCTGGAGGCGAAGCATGGACATTCTGCTCGTGGACGATGAAACGGCGTTTGCCGGTCTCCTGGCCGATCGTCTCCGTCTGCGGGGGTATACCGTGCGCTGTGCCCCGAATGCGGAAACAGCGCTTCGCCTCATCGGAGAGAAGGCCCCGGACGTGGCCTTTCTCGACGTGGGGCTGCCCGGCATGGACGGGATCGGGCTCCTTGAGAAGATACGTCTCATGCCTGCGCCCGTTATCTGCTGCATGCTGACAGGTGCGGCGCAGGTCAGCGTGGCCGCCAGGGCGCTCAGGTCCGGGGCTTTTGACTGGCTGGCCAAGCCTGTGACCCTCGAGGCTGTGGAAAAGGTCCTGTCCCGCGCCAGGGAACATCAGAAAAAGGCCAGGCAGCAGGAAATCCTCGCCGAGGCGGCGCGCATGCGCACCCTGGAGCGTCTCACGCAGGGCATAGCCCACGAGGTCAATAATCCCGTCAATATCATGCTTCAGGCGGCCGGCGAGATAGAGGACATTCTCATGGAAGATGAGATGCAGTCCGTTCCCCGGCCGCTTCTGAAAGAAATGGATGGGGCCATAGCCACCATCAAGCGTCAGAGCCGGAGAGTCCGGGAGCTCACGGGCACGCTGCTTGTGCTCGGCCGCGGGCTTGATAAGGAAAGCCGCGCCGTCAACCTCGCCGAAGTGACGGAAGAGGTCTTCGGCATGTTCAGAACGAGGCTTGAAGACTGTGGCGTGGCTGCCCTGATGCGCATTGATCCCGCCATGCCGGCTTTCCTGGGATCACGGCTCGAGATGCGGCAGGTGCTTCTGCACCTCGTGGAAAACGCCATTGACGCCATGCCGGATGGCGGAAAGCTCACAGTGGAGGGCCGCGTGCGGGCCGTGGAAGGGGGGTGCGAGGAAACGCTCTTCGGCGATGGCACGGACGGATCCACGGGAAAGGTTGTCGAAATCCGCGTGCGCGATACCGGTGAAGTCATTCCGGAAGCCGTGCGCGGTGATATTTTTCAGCCATTCTTTACGACAAGAGAAGTGGGGAAGGGCAAGGGCCTCGGGCTCGCCGTGTGCAGGAGCCTGGTGGAGACCCGGCAGGGGCGCATCGAACTGGAAAAAAGCCTGCCCGGAAACACCTGCTTCCGCATCCTCCTGCCTTTTGAAAAGGTGCCTGCCTGATGGCGTGACACGTGAAAGAAAAAGAAAACGCCGGATAGCGCAGGAGTGTTTATTCCGGAGTGCGCCATGTAAGCCCGGGACCTCAGACAGGGTCCCGGGCTTACATGGTTTCAGGAGGAGAGAAAAACCGGGGCAGCGTATTGCCAGAAAAGAAAACAGGTGTATAACGATAATGACTATCAATTAAAAATTCCCCGAAAGGAGGACGCTATGCTTCAGGCTGCTGTTTTTACCTGTTTTCTTCTGCTGTTCTCCCTGCTTCTCCGCGGAACGCTGTTTTTTCTTCCGCATCAGAAGCTGCCGTAACCGCCGCTTCCTTTCTCGTCCCTGTGTCCCCGGCGGCTTCTGAGCCTGAGAACCGCACCTGTTTCCCTGCTTTTTGTCACGGACAGGAGCTGGATCCGGGAATACATACACCAGAGGCTGCGTTATCTTCGCGGCGGCCATTCCGCCGGGGCGGTCCCCATGCCCGCCTCTCCATTGCCGGCGGCCGGCCCTGCAGTCCGCGGCTGTTTTGTCCTGTCATGGTTATCGTCGTGCTGTTCCTTCCTGCCGTCAGTCCCCATCCATGGGTTCAGACAGCCGTGGGGGACAAAGGAGACTGCGTATGGCTCAGCGGGGTGTGCGGATCACGGAAGACAGAGATAGTAAGGAAAGAACGTGTAAGGCGGACGTTTTTCTCCGCCGTCTTGCCTTCCGGTGCGGTCTCGTTTTTTCCTCTGTCGTGTTTCTCCTTCTGCTGGCCGGATTTCCTGTTCACGCGGGTTCCGCGGCCCCGGATCCGTCCGGTCAGGCCGCGGCTCAGATGGTGCAGGGTGAGTCTGCTGCGTCCGGCGGATTGGCCCCGGTCCCCGCAGCCGCGGGGCAGACGCAGGACAGCGTTCAGGCCGCCCAGGCGGCTGCCGCCAATCCGGACGCGGGCGATCAGGTGGACAATCATCCGTGGTGGTTCTGGCCCGGATGCCTGCTCGTGTTCTGCTTCGTGCTCGGCATTATCGCCGTCATGGCCGGTGTCGGCGGCGGCGTGCTCTTTGTGCCGCTCGTTTCGGGCTTCTTCCCCTTCCATCTTGACTTCGTGAGAGGCGCCGGCCTCATGGTCGCCCTCGCGGGTGCCCTGGCCGCCGGTCCCGGTCTTCTGCGCCGCAACCTCGCGAGCCTGAGGCTTACGCTGCCCGTTGCGCTCATCGCTTCGGCCTGCTCTGTTGCCGGCGCTGTCATCGGCCTTGCCCTGCCCACGGACATCGTTCAGACCTGCCTCGGCTGCACCATACTCGGCATTGCCTTCCTGCTTCTCTTTTACAGAAATTCGGCGGTCCCCACAGTGACAAAGCAGGACGCCGTCGGCCTGGCCCTGGGCATACGCGGCAGTTTCCTCGAGCCCACCACCGGTGAAATCGTGAACTGGAAGACGCATCACACGCTTCCTGCCCTGCTCCTTTTCATCGTCATCGGCATCATGGCCGGCATGTTCGGTCTCGGCGCGGGCTGGGCCAATGTTCCCGCGTTCAATCTCATCATGGGCGTTCCTCTGAAGGTCGGCGTGGGGACCTCCAAGTTCCTGCTTTCCGTGACGGATACGGCTGCGGCCTGGGTCTATCTGAACCAGGGCTGCGTCATCCCCCTGATGGCCATTCCGTCCATCATGGGTCTCATGCTCGGCTCTCTCGTCGGCGTGCGCCTGCTCGCCCATGCCAAGCCGAAGTTCGTCCGCTACATGGTCATTGTCGTGCTGTTCTTCTCAGGAGTGAGGGCCCTCATGAAGGGCCTCGGCTGGTAGAAGGAGAGGAGAGTGTTATGGCTCAGCAATACACAGATATCGCTAAGGACAGCCGGCTCGCCGAAGTGAAGGCCGGACCGGCCCAGACGCGCTATGCGGCCACGCTGGCCCACGGCGCGGTCCTGAGCTTCGCCGTCATGCTGGTGACCTATGTTCTTTATGTTTCCGGCATAACGGAACCGCTCGTGCCTCTGGAGGAGATGCCGAAGCTCTGGGTGCACAGTGCCGCGGAATACCGGGCGGCCGCGCACATTCCTGAGGGGTGGGGCTGGCTCAGGCTTCTCAGTAAGGGCGACATGGCGAACTTTATCGGCCTTGCCCTGCTCGCCAGCGTAACGGTTGTCTGCTATGCGCAGCTCACCTGGTCGTATCTCAGAAGCCGCCGGAAACTTGAGGCCGCCATCGCGCTTCTGGAGATCCTCGTTCTTCTGGCTGCGGCTTCGGGGCTTCTGGTGTAGAGGCTCCCGCTCCCGTCCTGTTTGCATTGGGGGAGGCTGTGCCGTATAGAAGGGAGCTGGTTCCCCCGGTACGGAAAACGTCTGCCGCGCGGAAAACGCGGGGAGAAGCCGGACGGGACGGAGGCGCGCCGCGCCTTCCCTGAATGATATGTTTCCGAGGAGCGAGAGATGCCGAAAAAAACCGCGATGCTGTGTGCCCTTCTTTTTTCCGCCTTCGTCTGTCTGGGAGGCGCTGCCCCGGCGCAGGCCGCGGGCAACACCACCAATGACAGCTTTAACAAGGCGAAGCGCATGCTGGAGTGCCAGGTGTACGCTGACCATATGGTGACCATTTACTGCGGCTACCGGTACGGCGCGGACAAGAAGGTCGAGGTGCCGGACAGCTTCAGCACGCCGCGCTTCCTGAAGCGCGCCTACCGCGTGGAGTGGGAGCACAGCGTGCCTGCCGAAAACTTCGGAAGAGCCTTTGCCGAATGGCGTGATGGCGACGCCCAGTGCGTGGACAGGAAGGGCAAGCCTTTCAAGGGACGCAGCTGCGCGGAAAAGGTGAACCAGGAATACCGTTTCATGCAGGCTGACATGTACAATCTCTTCCCTGCCGTGGGCGCGGTCAACGCCATGCGCAGCAATTACAACTACGCCATGCTGCCGGACATGGAATCCACCTTCGGCTCCTGCCCCATGAAGGTCGACGAGCAGAATCACAGGGCCGAACCGCCGGAAGCCGCCCGCGGCCAGCTGGCCCGCGCGGCGCTCTACATGGATGACAGCTATCCCCGTTACAACCTGAGCCGTCAGCAGAAACAGCTTTTCGAGAGCTGGAACAGAATGTACCCGGTGGATCAGTGGGAATGCACCCGGGCTTCCCGCATCGAGAAGCTGCAGGGCAACGAGAACAGGTTCGTGAAGGATCCCTGTGAGAAGGCCGGCCTCTGGAAGTAGATTTTTTCCAGGCAGACAGAAAAGGGGACAGCGCACTGCGCTGTCCCCTTTTCTGATCAGGAATTTTCCCTGGAGCTACATGGCTGCCCTGCGCTTGGTGGCAGCGAGAAGCTCGAGAGTATCCTTGTGGAGCCAGCCGCTGTCCACCATGGACTGGGGATTGGTTTCGTCCATGGCTTTTATGGCCGTGCGCAGGATATCAATGGTGCTCCTCGCGTCATTCTGGACGAGCTGGATCACTTTGTCGTCGTGCATGGCCTGGTTGATGGTTGCGTCATAAGAGTAGCCCAGGGTGGGGAAGACTCTGCTGAGGATCCCGACGCGCCGGATATTGGTGAGATTTTCATCGCTGTAGCCGGTGAAGCCCTCATTCTTCGCTTCCTGCTCGAGGCCCGCCTGGAGCCTCGTGTCGAAGTCGGGAGCGATGTCGCCGTAGATATTGAGGGCGCGGGGGCCGCGTTCCGGCAGGAAGCTTCCGGAGCTGAAATCCGGGCAGCCTGCGAGAACTGCCGGCGCGCACATGATGGCACAGGCAAGAAGAATGGTGCGGATTTTTTCGCGCATGCGTGTCTCCTTGTTGGGTGGTTAGGCGAAGATGTGGACGCCGGCGTAGCCCACCACATGCGTGGTGTCGCGGGCCGCTCTGGCAGAGGTGTCATGCATGACGAGTTCCGCGGGCTCTGAGGCGGGTTTCCCGTCCCTGAGTTCGCGCAGGCAGAAGAGGGCGAGGGCCATGGGACCGGCGCCGCACATGGTGATGCCGTGCTTTGAACAGACATCGAGGAGGCCTTCCGGATCCTCGGCGAGCACCTTTCCGAGGGCCAGGCTGTCCTTGTATTTTGTGGTGTTCTCGTCCTCGTAGTGGTTCATGTCGCTGCTGACGAGAATGCCGGAGCTCTTCTCCTCACGCAGGGCCGCGGCGAGGATTGAGCCCGCGGATTCGAGCGCGCTGGGATCCTGGGTTCCTATGCACACAGGAGTGATAAGCGGTGTCTTCCCTCCGGTCATGTGCTGCAGGAAGGGCAGTTCCACCTCGATGGAATGCTCCCGTTCGTGGCTCAGAAGGTCTGCCTCAAAGAGGCCGGCCTCAGTGAGACGGGCGGCCATATCCGCGTCCACGTCCACGGAACCGAGCGGCGTCAGCCACTTCCCGTCGGGCCACACGCCGAAGGGGCGTCCGTACCCTGTGTGGTTGGGGCAGAGAATCACGAGACGTTCCGGCAGTCTGACGCCTTCCAGCGTGGCCGCGGCCGTGAACCCTGAAAAGATGTAGCCCGCGTGGGGCAGCATGAAAATAAAGGGTGCGGACGCCGGTCTTTTGCCGGCGAAGGGCCGGAAGAGCTCATCGAGCATGCTTTCGAGGGCTTCACGGCTGCCGGGATAGAACTGATTGGCAACGACGGGACTGCGCGTAGGCATGGCAGAACCTCCTTTGTCGGAACGCGGCGGGGAAGCCGCCGTGTGAAAAAACAGGGCCTCTGCCCTGACGGGAGGAGACCCTGCAGACATATATTCTTTGCGGATGCTGTTAGAAGAGCTTCACGCCGCCGATCCAGCTGTGCGCCGTGCGGCCCCTGACGGTTTTGTTCAGGTAGGGCGTGTTGAAGCTTTTGGAGTAGAGCGTTTCCGGGGTGACCGTCCACTCGAGTTCGGGATCGAAGAGGATGAAGTCAGCCGGATCGCCGGGATTGAAGCGGCAGCAGGGGAGGCCGAAGATCTCGGTGGGCTTTTCGGCCATGAGGCGGATGAGGTCGGCCTCGGTGATGACGCCGTCCCTGACCAGCGACCAGATGAGCGTGAGCGAGAGGTCGAGCCCCGTGATGCCGTTGGGCGCGAGGTCGAGGGTGGTGTTCTTTTCCATGGCGATGTGCGGGGCGTGGTCCGTGACAATGATGTCGATGGTGCCGTTCTTTACGGCCTCGCGCATGGCCTCGCGGTCATCGGGCGTCCTTAAGGGCGGGTTGACCTTGGCCAGGGTGTTGTAGCCCTCCATCTCCGACTCATCGAGGAGGAGATAGTGGGGCGTGGTTTCGGCCGTGACCTTCGCGCCGCGCTTCTTTGCCCAGGCGATGATGTCAGCGGACATCCTGCAGGAGACGTGGGCGATATGGATCGGGATGTTCAGGTACTCGGAGAGCATGACGTCTCTCGCGACCTGCATGGCCTCGCCCACAACGGGCTGGCCCATGACGCCGAGCCTGCCGCTCACCTGGCCCTCGTTCATGAGGTAGCCTTTGGCGAGATCGGGATCCTCGCAGTGATCCGTGAAGACGAGTCCGAGATCCCAGGCGTATTCCATTGTGCGGCGCATGAGTTCGGTATTGGTCATGGGTCTGCCATCATTGGAGATGGCAACGCAGCCGGCGTCCTTCAGTTCGCCGAGAAGGGCCATTTCCCTGCTGGCGAGTCCCACGCTTGCGGCGCCCACGGGGTAGAGGCGGGGGCCTGCGGGATGCGTGGTGCGGGCGCGCTCGAGCATGAAGCGGGTGACGGAAGCGGAATCGTTGACGGGTTTGGTGTTGGGCATGCACATGACCTGGCAGAATCCGCCGTGGGCGGCAGCCTCAAGGCCGGTGCCGATGTCCTCCTTCCACTCGAAGCCGGGCTCGCGCAGATGCACGTGGCAGTCCGTGAGGCCGGGGAGCAGAACGAGGCCGCCTGCGTCTTCAGTCTGGGCGTCTTCGGGGGCCGGCGTTTTGCCCGCGGGGGTCATGGTTACGATTTTGCCGTCTTCGCAGAGCAGGTCGACGGGTGCGCCGAGGTGTCTCGCGTTCTTCAGAAAAAATTTCATGGTTCCTCCAGAAAAATTCGGGGCTTGGCCTGTATCCGCGGCTAGCCTTCGTTGCGGGTGGTGAGAAGGTAGAGAATGGCCATGCGCACGGCGACACCGGCCGAGACCTGGTTGAGCACGAGGCTCTGCGGTGTGTCGGCGATGTCATCGGCGATTTCGAGGCCGCGGTTCATGGGGCCGGGATGGAGGATGTACGCTCCCGGTTTGGCCAGGGCGAGGCGCTTTTTCGTGAGGCAGTAGCGGCGCGAGTATTCCATGAGATCGGGCAGGAGGCCGGCTTCCTGCCTCTCGAGCTGCAGTCTGAGGCACATGACGGCGTCCACGCCGCGGACGGCCTCCTCGACATTGGTGTAGACATCGCAGTTCCAGCCGTCCACGCCGGCAGGCAGCAGGGTGCGGGGGGCGCAGATGCGGACTTTCGCGCCGAGGAGGTTCAGCAGGTAAAGGTTGGAACGGGCCACGCGGCTGTGGTCGATGTCGCCGAGGATGCAGAGCGTCTTTCCGGCGAAGTCGTTCCCCCAGACCTGGCGCAGGGCGTAGCTGTCGAGGAGAGCCTGCGTGGGATGGGCGTGCCAGCCGTCACCCGCGTTGACGATGCTGCAGGGCAGGAGCTTCGAAAGATATTCCGCCGCGCCGCTTGCGGAATGGCGGATGACGATGACGTCGGGATTCATGGCCATGAGGGTCTGGGCCGTATCCTTGAGTGTCTCGCCCTTGTTTATGCTCGATCCGGATTTGGAGAGGGCGAAGGTGTCGGCGGAAAGGCGCTTGCCCGCCATGTCGAAACTTGTCTTGGTGCGCGTGCTGTTTTCGGAAAAGAAGAGCACTACGGTCTTGCCCTTGAGGGTCGGGACTTTTTTGACCGGGCGCCTGTTGATTTCCTGAAAGCTGGCGGCAAGGTCCAGAAGATGTACGGTGTCTTCCCTGCTGAGCTGGCTCACATCAAGCAGGTCCTTATGTTTCCAGAGGTATCGATTGTCGTTGTTCACAGCTGCCCTCCAGCCGGCCCCTTCCCGTTCCGTGCTGTGCGTTCCGGGGCCCGTATTGTATAATGTGGTTCTGGTGTCTGGTTTTCTGGCAAAAAAAAACCGCCCTCAGGAGGCGGAATAAGAAAACGGCTGAAGAACTGCCTGGCTGGCAGCCTCATCGGCGCAGAAATGCGCACTGAGCCGGATACAGAATAGCCGTATGTTCATGCCCTGGAATTTACTCGGGGCTCCCCCGCTTGTAAAGAGGTTCCTCATCTCTGGACAGACGGCAGGCGACTGCGTATTACGAAAGTCTATGTTTTTTTCAAGGAGAAAGCCATGGTATTTTCTTCGGCTCTGCTTGTGCCCATCCTCGTATTCATGGGCTGTGGCGCCGTGGCGGGTCTTCTGGCTGGCCTGCTTGGCGTCGGAGGCGGCATCGTCATCGTCCCCATGCTGGATATCGTCTTTGAATGGCTCCACTATCCGCCGGAGCTCATACACCAGCTGGCTCTCGGGACGTCTCTCGCCACCATTGTCATCACGTCCATCTCGAGCTCGCGCGCCCACGCAAAGCGCGGGGCCGTGCACTGGGACATCTTCGCCAAGATTACCCCTGGCATCCTTGTAGGCACCTTCTGCGGCGGCCTTGTGGCCACGCACATGCCCACCACGTTCCTGAAGATATTCTTCATCGTGTTCATCCTTTTTGTGGCCTGCCAGATGCTCTCCGGCTACCGCCCCAAGGCGAGCCGCGACATTCCCGGCACCTGGGGCACCATGGGCGTGGGCACGGTCATCGGCGGCGTTTCGAGCTTCGTCGGCATTGGCGGCGGCACGCTGTCCGTGCCGTTCATGACCTTCTGCAACGTTCCCATGCATGAGGCTGTCGGCACGTCCGCTGCCATCGGCTTTCCCATTGCCGTGGCCGGCAGCATAGGCTACATCGTTGGCGGCTGGGGAGATCCCGCGCTGCCCGAGGGCTGTCTCGGCTACGTGAGTCTCTTTGCCTGGGCCGGCATCGCGGCCGTGAGTTTCTGCACAGCCCCCCTGGGCGCCAGGCTTTCCCACGCCCTGCCGACGGCCAAGCTGAAGAAGGTCTTCGCTCTCTTCCTGATTATCATCGCCGCCCGCATGATCTGGCAGGTCGCGGGCAGGTATTTCTTCTAACGGACGGAGTTCCTCCTTTGCTGAAAAGCACCTTCAACAGACGCCGCGCCGAATCGGTGTGGTGGAATCTGCTCTGGCTCACTGTGGGCGGCATCCTGAACGCCGTCTGCCTGCAGTGCATCTCTCCCGCGCACGGATTCCTTTCCAGCGGCGTCATGGGCATGGCCCTGCTCGCCAACTACTGGACATCGCTCTTTGACGCCTCGACCTGGTACATCCTGCTTTCGGCCCCCATTTTCGTCTGGGGCTGGTTCTTCGTGAGCAGGCGCTTCCTGTTCTACACGGCCTACGGCACAGTGGTGACCTCGGCCGCCGGCAAGATTCTCCTGCTCATGAACTTTACCATTCCCCTGCAGAATGAGATATACGCGGCCGTGCTCGGCGGCGTCATGTTCGGTGCGGGCAGCGGCGTCATGCTGCGCACCCTCGGATCGAGCGGCGGCATTGACATTATCAGCGTGGCCATGAAACAGCGGTGGAACATCGCCATCGGCCAGTGCACCTTCCTGTTCAACGTGGTGCTTTTCGCCACGGCTTTTTCCACGGGAACGCCGCTCGACAAAATCATGGCCTCGCTCATTATGATGTTCATATCGGCGAGCGTGCTCGAGTACGTGCTCGGGCTCTTCAACCGCCGCAAGCTGGTCTTTATCATCTCGGATCACGGGGAGGAGATCAGCGAGGCCATCCTCGTGAGCGAGCGCTTCGGCGTCACCGTCATGCGCGGCAAGGGCGCCTATTCGGGCACTGACAGGGAAATCCTCCTGACTGTGACCAATAATGTGGCCCTGAAGCGGCTCGAAAACCTTGTGGACAGCATAGACCCGAACGCGCTGTTCATCGTGGACAACGCGTTCTACGTGTCTGGCGGTCAGTTTTCCCATCAGATTGAACGGTAGCCGCTCTGGACAGCGGTGCCGTTTGAGAGCATATCAGGCGCTCTGCCGCCGGAACCATTCGGGGCAGAGCGTTTTTCTTTTGCTGATTTTTACCGATTTCCGGAGAGTTTTATGTCAAGTGAGGAGATGCTGGATTGGAAGAGCGGCCTGAATGAGGCCGGAGGACGGGCCGGGTACGTTGCCGAGCTGCGCGCCTTCATGGGCCTTGCCAGGGACAGTGTGGACCACGTGTTCGCCGCCCTCAACAGGGGAGGCGGGGGAGACGCCCAGGTCATCGTGCATGAGGTGCGCGAAAAGGCAGGCCGCCTCGGATGCCGTTTCCTCGCGGCGAGAGCCCTGGATCTTGAGCTGGCCCTCAGGGCCGGTGCGGACACACAGGTTGTGTACGGCCGCTACGCTTCAGCCGTGCCGGACACGCTCTGCGCCATTACCGCCTATCTTTCCTGATTCTGAACGGCCCAGGGGCCCCGGCTCCCGTCTGCCGGAACGCCTGTTCCCCGGCACGGTTTTGTGCCGGGAGAAAGCGGCGTATCCGAAAGCAGGCCGGGGGCTTTTTTTTTCGGCATAAATACGGTAACTAGGTTCGTTCCGGACTGAAAATTGTCCTGCCGGGCCGCACGAAGCGGCCGGCCAAGCTCAAAAAACGGGGGGAACCGTGAAACATTCTGTATTCTGGATGAGCTGTCTGACCCTTGTCCTTGCGCTTCCGCTGCAGGCCCGGGCCGCTGACACCTATAAAATCGGTCTCATGTGCCCCATGACCGGCAAGTGGGCTTCCGAAGGCCTCGACATGAAGAACATCGTTGATCTTCAGGTAAAGAAGGCCAACGAGCAGGGCGGTATCAATGGCAAGAAGATCGAGGTTGTCGTCGAGGATGACGCCGGCGATCCCCGCTCCGCTGCCCTGGCCGCCCAGAAACTCGCCTCCTCTGACGTGAAGGCCGTTATCGGCACCTACGGATCCGCCGTGACCGAGGCCAGCCAGAACATCTACGACGAGGCTGGCATCCTGCAGATCGCCACGGGCTCCACGAGTATCCGTCTTTCCGAAAAGAACCTCCCGCTCTTCTTCCGCACCTGCCCCCGCGATGACGCGCAGGGAAGCTTCGCTGCCGAGCAGCTTCTGCAGAAGGGCTTCAAACGCATCGCCCTTCTGCACGACAATTCTTCCTACGCGAAGGGCCTCGCCGACCAGACAAAGAAGTGCCTGGAGGGCAAGGGTGTGGAAATCGTCTTCTTTGACGCCCTGACCGCCGGCGAGCGCGACTACACGGCCACGCTCACCAAGCTCAAGGCCGCCAACCCTGACGTGATCTTCTTCACCGGCTATTACCCTGAAGCCGGCATGCTCCTGCGCCAGAAGAAGGAAATGGGCTGGAGCGTGCCCATGATGGGCGGTGACGCCTCCAACCACGCCGACCTCGTGAAGGTGGCCGGCAACGAGGCAGCCAAAGGCTACTTCTTCGTCAGCCCGCCGCTGCCCCAGGACATGGATACCCCCGAAGCGAAGGCCTTCCTGAAGGATTTCCAGGCCGCCTACCATGCCCAGCCCGTTTCCGTGTGGGCTGTCCTGGCCGGTGACGCCTACATTGCCATTGAGGACGCCCTCAGGGCCGGCAAGTACGAGCCCGAGGACATGGCCAAATACCTCAAGACCATGAAGGACAAGCCCGCCCTTTCCGGTAAGATGGGATTCAACGAGAAGGGAGACCGCGTCGGCGACTTCTACCGCATCTACGAAGTGGAGGACGGCGGCAAGTTCGTCCTGCAGCCCAAGAACTAGCATTTTCCGGAGCGGGGAGGGCTCAGCCCCTCCCCGCTCCGTCCCCGCCAAAATCATGGAATTCTTCTTTCAGCAACTTCTCAACGGACTCGCCGTCGGTGGCATCTACGCACTCGTGGCCCTGGGCTACACCATGGTCTACGGTGTTCTCAAGCTCATCAACTTCGCTCACGGCGACCTGTTCGCCATCGGTGCCTATCTGGGCCTGACCCTGCTTGTGAGCTGCAACCTGGCAGGCATCCTTTCCCCCCTCCCCGCAGTCCTTCTGGTCTGCGTCATGGTGGCCGTGCTCGTGGCCATCATCGGCTATCTGCTCGAGCGCGTGGCCTACAGGCCCCTGCGCCATGCGGGACGCCTTTCCGCCGTGGTCAGCGCCCTTGGCGCGTCCATCTTCTTCGAGAACGCGCTCATGCTTATCTACGGCGCGCGCGTCTACGTCTATCCCGACTTTTTGCGCCCCGATTTCACCGTGCATCTTTTCGGCCTGAGCATCCCCGGCATGCGCATCCTGATTATCCTGAGCTGTGTCGTACTCATGGTGGCCATGCAGGTCTTCATGCTGCGCACGAAGACGGGCGCGGCCATCCGTGCCGTGGCCATTGACCAGGGTGCGGCCCAGCTCATGGGCATCAACGTGAACCGCGTCATCTCCCTGGTCTTCCTCATCGGTCCCGGACTCGGCGGCGTGGCGGGTATCATGGTCGGTATCTACTACGGCCAGATTGACTTCCTCATGGGCTGGTCCTACGGCCTCAAGGCCTTTATCGCCGCCATTCTCGGCGGTATCGGCAATATTCCCGGAGCCATGATCGGCGGCCTCATCCTGGGCGTCAGCGAGGCGCTGGCCTCGGCCTACATTGCCGTGGCCTGGAAGGATGTCGTGGCCTTCCTCGTGCTCATTCTCATCCTGATTATCCGCCCGACCGGCCTCCTGGGCGAACGTACGGCGGACAAGCTATGAGTTTCCTCTTCGATTTTCAGGACAGGCGGACCTATTTCGGCATCGGCATGGCCGTGCTTATTCTCGTGCTGCCGCTTTTCCTCAACGCCTACTGGACTGACGTGTGCGTGAGCATCGGCCTTTACGCCATCCTCGCGCTTTCGCTCAATGTCATTCTCGGTCAGGCCGGCATTTTCCACATGGGCCACGCGGCCTTCTACGCCGTTGGCGCCTACGTGACGGCCATCCTCAATACCATGTTCCACTGGTCCATTTTCTGGACCATGCCCGTGGCCGGCTTCGCCGCCGCGCTCGTCGCCCTCGTGGTGGCGAGGCCCATCATTCATCTGCGCGGCGACTATCTCCTGATCGTGACCATCGGCATCGTGGAGATCGTGCGTATCGCGCTGACCAACGACATCGGCGGCATCACGGGCGGCTCGAACGGTATTTTCGGCATCGCGCGCCCGCGCTTCTTCGGCTTCCGCATCGTGAAGAGCATTCAGTTTTACTACCTCGTCTGGGGTATGTGCGGCGCCACCATCCTTCTTTTCCACTGTCTGTGGCACTCGCGCATAGGCCGTGCCCTGAACTACATCAAGGAAGATGACGTGGCCGCGGAGGCCTGCGGCGTCAATGTCACCCACTACAAGCTCATGGCCTTTGTGCTGGGTGCTTTCTGGGCCGGCATGGCCGGCACCCTCTACGCGGCCAAGATGACCACCATCGCGCCCGCCTCCTTCAACTTCATGGAGTCGGTTATCATCTTCGCCGTGGTTATTCTCGCGGGCGGCAGCCAGCTCGGCGTACTCGTCAGCGCTTTCCTCTTCATCGGCCTGCCTGAGCTTCTGCGCGGCTTTTCCTCCGCGCGTATGCTTTTCTTCGGCGCGGCCATGATGATCATGATGGTCTGGCGTCCGCAGGGGCTCATGCCCCCGAGGCAGCGGCGCTACAGGATCCCTGATCCCGGTACGGAGGAGCGGTCATGAGTACGCTTCTTGAAGTGGAAGGCATGAGCAAGATCTTTGGCGGCCTTGTGGCCGTCAATGAGCTTGATTTCACCGTGGACAGGGGATCCGTTGTCGGGCTCATCGGCCCCAACGGCGCGGGCAAGACCACCGTTTTCAACTGCATCACCGGCAACTATGTCCCCGAGCGCGGCGACATTCTTTTCAACGGCCAGAGCATCAGGGGCAGAAAGCCGCATACCATCGTGGAACTCGGCATAGCCCGCACGTTCCAGACCATACGCCTCTTCGGGCACCTCTCCGTGCTGGAGAACGTCTTGGCCGGCAGGCACTGCCGCCTCAGATCCGGCTTCTTCTCCTCCATGTTCCGTCTGCCTTCCCAGAGACGGGAGGAACAGGAAGCCGTTGAGCGCTGCATGAAGGAGCTGAAGTTCGTGGGCCTCGAAAAGTTCTGGCGCGAGGAGGGCGGCAGTCTCGCTTACGGCAGCCAGCGCCTTCTTGAAATTGCCAGGGCCCTGGCCTCTGATCCGAAGCTCATCATCCTGGACGAGCCGGCCGGCGGCATGAACGATCAGGAGACGGAAGACCTCATGCGCGTCATCGACGCCATCAGGAACCGCGGCATCACTGTCCTGCTCATTGAGCACGACATGCGCCTCGTCATGCAGATCTGCGAGAAACTGGTCGTGCTTGAGCACGGGACGCTCATCGCCGAGGGAACCCCCGCCGAGGTGCAGAAGGATCCTGCGGTCATCGAAGCCTACCTCGGATCCGATGACGACGAGGAGTACTAGCCATGGCCCTGCTTGAAATCGAGAATCTTCATGTTTCCTACGGCAGCGTGGAAGTGCTGCACGGCATTTCCCTGCACGTGGACGAGGGCGAAATCGTCACGCTTCTGGGCGCCAACGGCGCCGGCAAGAGCACGACGCTGCTTTCCATCAGCCGCCTCGTGAACCCCCGGGAGGGCCGCATCACCTTCGACGGAAAGAATCTTCTGGACTACGAGAGCTATCAGGTGGTGGGCCTCGGCGTAGCCCAGTCTCCCGAGGGCAGACGCGTCTTCGGCACCATGACGGTGCAGGAGAACCTCATGCTCGGCGCTTTTCAGGTTCACAGCGAGACGATCAAGCAGAATACGCTGGAATGGATTTTTCAGCTCTTTCCCCGTCTCCTGGAGCGCCGCTCGCAGATGGCGGGCACGCTTTCCGGCGGTGAGCAGCAGATGCTGGCCATGGGCCGGGCCCTCATGGCCCAGCCGAGGCTCCTGCTCCTTGACGAGCCTTCCCTGGGGCTCGCCCCGCTTCTCGTGAAGAGTATCTTCCGCACCATACGCCGTATCAGTGAACAGGGCGTGACCGTCCTCCTTGTGGAGCAGAACGCCCGCGCTGCCCTGAAGCTCGCGAGCCGCGGCTACGTGCTCGAGGTGGGCAATGTGGTTATGGAGGACACGGCAAAGGGACTCCTGGCCAATCCGCGCGTGCAGAAGGCCTATCTCGGCGGCTAGCGTCTTTTTCTGATGACACAAAAAAAGGCTCCGCGCAGGCGGAGCCTTTTTTATTTCCGGGAAAGTCCGAATTAGGCAAGCTGCTTCAGAAGGGTGTCCTTGATCTCGTCAATGGTTCCTTCGCCATTGAGCTCGATGTACTTGGTCTTGCCTTCCTTGGCGAGTTCCTTGTAGAAGTAGGCGGCAGCGAGGGTGCCGTTCACCTTGTCATAGTAGATGTCATGACGCTTGTTGATGGCGGCTTCGTCCTGATCGTCGGAACGGACGGTGAGCTCGCCGCCGCAGACGCGGCACTTGTCGCCGTTCGGCTTGATGGCGTCGATGAAGATGTTGTTGGGATGGTTGTTGTCGTTCTTGCAGAGGCGGCGGCCCATGATACGGTTCTTGGCCACTTCGCGGGGCAGGAGGATTTCAACCACGTAGTCGAGCTTCATGCCGGCCTGCTGGAGAGCGTCCCAGAGCTTCTTGGCCTGCACCATGTTGCGCGGGAAGCCGTCGAGGAGCCAGCCGTTCTTGCCCTTGGTCTTGAGGGTATCGAGCACCATGGGGATGGTGATTTCGTCCGGGACGAGATCGCCGCGGTCGATGTAGGCCTTGGCTTTCTTGCCGAGCTCGGTGCCGCCCTTGATGTTCTCACGGAAGATGGCGCCGGATTCGATGTGAGCAATGTTGTATTTCTGCTTGATCAGGGAGCCCTGGGTGCCCTTGCCGCTGCCGTTGGGGCCGAAGATGAGAATATTCATGGGGATTCCTCCTTTGGAAGTTTGTGCAAAAAAACACAATTGAAGGAAATCTACCCCCCTGCCATTGCTGTGTCAATGCAGGAAAACGATCCTGCCACTATCATCGCGCAGCGTCCCTGCCCTGGCCCGGCGGAGCCAGACAGGTCGCACCGCTAATAGACGTCTGATTCCTCGCCACTGTGGGAACTGCTGTTGTCATGGCGGAAGAGGTTGAAGACGCCGCCGAATATGCCGAAGACGCCTTTGGCCAGACTGCCGAAAGTATTGAGTATGACCTTGCCGCCGTTGACCACGGTCTTGGGATTTGAGAAGGGGCCGTGCACGTAGACCGGAATGAGGGGCAGACCCGGCATATCGACATTGAGGTCGAGGTTCATGGTCTGGGTGTTGAGATCGAATTTTCCCGTGCCATTCACCTTCATGCTGTCGCCTTTGAGCTGGAAGTCCTGGGTACGCAGCACGCCGGAAGTAATTGTCCCGGATCCGCTGCTCTCCCTGAAAACCGTGGGCTTGCCCTTGGGCTTCCCCTCCTTGTCGACGCTCTGGAAGCTCCCCTGGCCCGAAGTGAAGTGCGCGGTGCCGTTGAGGCCGCTGGTCAGCTGATCCGGACCCGACATGCTGCCCGTGACGTCGGCGGAGAGCGCGGCCTGTCCCGTGATGATCGATGTGGCGCCGAAGGCGCGCATGACGTCGCCCAGGGAGAATTTGCGCACGGCCATCTGTCCTCCGAAGGAGAGTCCTTTATCGAAGACGGCGTGCCCGTTGAGGGAAAGGGTGCCGCCGTAGAAGCCGCCCGTGAGGCCCGAGACGGTGAGCCTGCCGTCAGAGAGGTGCAGGGGGCACTGCAGGTCGCGGATGATGATTTTGCCGAACACGGCGCTGCCCGCCGAGAGCGTGCCTTTCGCAGAGAAGTCCTTCATGGTGCTGAAGTTCCAGCTTTTCTGGCTTCCGCCCGGGATATTTGTTTTTGAGCCGCTGCCGGACTTCTGGCCGGTGAGCCGGCTGAAATCGAGCTCGGCCATCCTGATTTTGAATTCAAAATCAGGCTTCTGCCTGCCAAAGTCAGCGGTGACGCTGCCCGTGGTGCGCACGCCGTTCACTTCCGTCTTCAGGTCGCTCAGGGTGATTTGCCTGTCCTTCCAGGCTATTCTGGCTGATCCCGTGAAATGGCGGAACTGGTTCGGGATGTCGGTCTTTCTGCCGAGGTTCGCCTGCATGAATTCCGGCACGTTTACGTCAGCTTTCTGAATGTCACCCGTGACCGAGAACGACTGCCCCTGTTTCTGAATGGTCAGGCTGGCCCTCGAAGAAAGGCCCCTCAGCGTAATCTGGCTCTTCGACACGCTGAGGGTGCCGTTTTTGCTGCTGAGCGTCGCCGTGCCATTCGCGTCAAGGGGAACCCCTTTGCCCTTCATGGCGGGGATGGCTTTTTCGAGATCCTTCACCGAGAGCGTGAACGGCAGGTTCTGAAAGTGCATGCCGTCGCTCTGGCCGGAAAACCAGAGCATGCCGTCCAGAGTGGCCTGGGCGTCCCAGGCTCCCTGGCGCTTTACGCTGAATTTCCCATCGAGGCCGAGGGTCTTCTTTGCGTAAGAGGCGCGGCGCAGGGCGCAGTCGATATCGAGATCCGTGAAGGGGCCGTCAGGTCCGTTCGTTTCGGACGCGCTGAAGCTTCCTTTGGCGCAGTCCACGCTGATTTTGCCGTGGAGTCCGGCCAGAAAATCATCGAGAGTGCGGCCCTTCGAGGTGACGTCGATGACCGTGTCCATGGTTCCCTTTGCCGCAGGAAAAACAGCGAGATCTTTTCTGAGCGCCGCGGCGGATACGCTGCCCGCCTTCAGGGTGATGTCGTAAAGGGGCGTCATGTGCGTCCCGTAGATGAAGCAGTTCCCCGTGAGGGGCCCCCCATAGAAGTCCGTCTTTACGGCGAGGTTCGTGCCCCGTATGCCCGTGCGCTGTGAGGTCTGGGGCGTGATGACAACGCCGCCGTTCCTGATGTTGAGTTTTCCGTAGTGGATGAGGGCGGCTGAGAGACGGATGTCGTAGCTGAGGCCGCCCTGGCTGTTCTGATCAGCCTGAACCGTGTTCCGGTCAGGCTGCGCCGTGTCCTGTCTGCTCTCCATGTCCTTTTTCCCCGCTGCGGCTGTCCCGGGGGTTTGGGCCGTGGCGGCGGGGGGCTGTGTCGGGGCCGCGGGCTTTCCTTGCGCGTCCCGTGCCGCGGGCGCCTTCGCGCGCTCCCTGCGTCCCCAGAATTCGTCCGAGGTCAGATCAGAGAGCGGCTTGTGCGTATAGATGGGCGCGGTCACGGGTTCGCCCAGGGCTTCGGGGAGGGCTTCGCCGAGATCGACCTCGCGGCTCTTCAGGTTGAGGTAGACGACGGGATTTTTCCAGGACGCCACACCGCCTTCGCCGCGGAACTCCGCGTCTGCCGCTGTGCCGGTAACGCGGGGAGCCTTCATGCCATGGCTGTCCAGCGTGAAATCGATGATGCCCTCGGAGACCTGATCCAGAGACGCCTGGAGGCCGGGCGTGATCCAGCGCGCGAAACTGAGCCAGCGGGTGAGGCTCACCTTGGTGAGGCTGAGGCGGCCCGTAATTTCAGGCCCCGGCTCCCGCAGGGCCAGAACCGCGTCCAGACCGGCCGAATCCGTGCCCATGGCGAGCTTTCCCAGCATGAGATGCAGGGCTCTGTCCTTTCCCGGGTAAGGTTCATCCGCTGCGCCGGCGTTCTCTGCAGCGGGGAAGATATCCGCGTAGGGCGGCCTGTCAGCGTTTGCCGTGAAGGGGGTTACCTTTCCCGTGATTTCGAAGGGGATGGGCGTGGCATCGAACACGTAGACACCCGAGGCCGAGCCCTCGGTGATGAAGCCTTCAGGGGAGCCCGTGATGCGCGCGTCGACGCGCAGCCGTGTGGAGAGGATGGGAAGGGACGCTGAGCCGCGCACCTTCATGTCAATATTGCTCATGGGGCGGATCACGTGCGTCTGGCTGTCGATGTCGACTTTGGAAACGCTCCACGTGCGGTTTCCCATGACAAGGGAACCTTCCGAGACGGTGACGCGCATCTGGGCGCGGTTTCTGAGCGGCCGCACGGCCATGCTGAGCTCCGCGCCGCGCAGGTGCAGACGGCTGCCGTCTGCGTCCGTGAGTTCGGCTTCAGCGTCCATGATTTCCGCGGAACAGTACAGGGGCAGAAATTTTTTGCGGATGCGGCTCGGGATGGCGAAGGCGTCTTCGGCCAGGGTGTTCCCGGAGTCCGCGCTGCCGGCTGTTTTCTGCTGCCGCAGCTTTTCGGCGATGCTGAAGGGCAGCGTGCCCCGGGCCGAGGGGCGCACAAGCATGAAATGCTCGGGCCTGAACTCTCCGCGCACAAGATAGAAGAGGCTCGGGCGCACCGAGGCGAACTCAGCCCTGAACGTGAGACCGTCCTTCTTCACGGTGATGCCGTCCACGGAGAGCATGGGCGAAGGAAAGACGTTCAGTCCTATGCTGCCTGTCTCTATCCTGCAGCCCGTTTCCTCAGCCAGCCTGTCCCTGTAGCCCGCCACAAGGGAATCGGCGTTGAGCTGCAGAAAGATGAGCGCGCACAGAATGATGATGGCCAGGACCGAGGCCGCGATGATGACAGCGCGCAGAACAGTGCGGAGAACCGATGTGTTCAGATGCACGTCGGACTCCATGGCGTTAGGGCTCGTCCGAAGGGGACGTTATACCGGAAATAAAAAAGAAAATCTGACAATTTGCCTGGTGTCCTGCAGAACGGGGAAAGGAAAAGTGAGAAGGGACAACCGGGCGTGGCTGCCTCAGTCAGCGGGAAGGAACGCGTAAACTGTGGTTTTACTATCCCAGTATGGCCCTGTGGGCAAGGCTCGCGCCTGTGGCATAGAGGGGTGGATATATGCCGGTGCACGAAAAACAGCTTCCGGGCACAGCCTGATGGCGCGTGGGTGTTCCGGCTGATCCGTAATCTTCAGCAGAGAAGGGCTGTCTGTTCAGCCGGGCGCCTCCGGTCCGGTTCCACGGCCCGCTGCCGGAGAAGCTCCGGGGAAGATTTTCATGGGTCCGGCAGGGGCCGGATGGGGGGCTTCTTTGCAGTTTTTCCGGTATGAGAGTAACATATAGCGACTTTGGCGGCGTTTTCCCGCCGTGAGGAGGATGAGATGGCAGAACACGTGCAGGCGCACATGGTCGTGGCCGATGATCAGGGAAACATTTTTGACGATCCCTACCTGCTGATGGTGGGGCGCCGCGGCAGCCAGTGGGGAACGCCCCGTCCGGACGAACTCATTCCCCTGCCGCCGGAGAGCGAGCTTTTCCTGCTTCCCGGCCGCCGTGCCGTGGGGCTTGACCCTGAGACCGGGGAAACCGTGGAAACGGATGATCTGGCCGTGGCCGCCTTCGCGGCTCCGGGTTACACGCTGTCCGCGCATCCCGTGTACAAATCCGACCCTGACGCGCCCATGCTGCCTCTCTTTGCCTACGGAGCCGTGGGATTTGCCGAGGACCGCTTCTGGATCTGCGCCCACAGGGTGGATCAGGACAGAAGGCAGCAGTTCAACAAGGTGCACAGGAGCAGGATCGAGAAAGGCGTGCGCGAAATGCTGGCCGCCTATCCCGGAAACCGTCTTGTCGGGCATATCGTCAACGACTGCGTTCTGCGCTACGACTGCCCGGCCGCGAGAAATTTCGTACTCGGCCGCTACGAGGCTCCGCTCCCGTCCTCACAGGTCTGCAACGCCCGCTGCATAGGCTGCATTTCCGAGCAGGAGGACGGCTCGCCCATCGGCGTCACGCCGCAGTGCCGGCTTACCTTCACGCCCACGGCTGAGGAAATCTGCGAGGTCATGCGCATACACGAGAAGCACGAAACGAAGACCCCCATCTACTCCTTCGGACAGGGATGCGAGGGCGATCCGCTCATGAATCCGGAACTTCTCTGCAATGCAGTCCGCCTTTTCCGCGAAGGAGGAGGCAGGGGGACGGTGAACTGCAACACCAACGCCTCCCGTCCCGATGCCGTAAAGGCCCTCGCGGAGGCCGGGCTGACCAGTCTGCGCGTGAGCCTCAACAGCGCCAGGGAGGAGGTCTACTCCCGCTATTACCGGCCCCATTATTCCTTTGAGGATGTCAGGGCTTCCATACGGACGGCGAGGGAGCATGGCGTGTTCATTTCCCTGAATCTGCTCTTCTTCCCCGGCGTCACGGACACGGAGAATGAGCTTGAGGCGCTGACGCATCTCGTGGGCGAGGGCGGCGTGAGCATGATTCAGTGGCGCAACCTGAATATTGATCCCGAATATTACCTGAAGCTCATGGAGGGCATTGATCACGGACCTTCCATGGGGCTCAGGCTGTTTATGAAGCGTCTGCGCAGGGCCTGCCCCTGGCTCAGGTACGGCTATTTCAATCCCTATGTGGGCGACAGGGCAGACCTCACGGCGCCCATGCCCGGCGAATGGAAGGAGAAGCCGCTCGAACCGCTTGAGGACGGGGACGGCGCCGGCGCGTAACCGAGAATACAGTCGGGGGGCCTTCGGGCCTGCCCGGGGAGTTCATCATGAAGATACTGGTAGTGGGCGGAGCCGGCTATATCGGCTCCCATAATGTGCGCGCTCTTGTCGAGCGCGGCGACGAGGTGGTCGTCATGGACAGCCTCGTGACCGGACACAGGGAAGCCGTGCACCCCGGCGCGAAATTCTACAAGGGGGATATCCGCTCCGCCGAAGATCTCGACAGGGTCTTCACGGAAAACAGGATCGACGCGGTCCTCCATTTCGCCGCCTTCATCGAGGTGGGCGAAAGCGTGGCGAAGCCGCTCAAGTATTTCAACAACAACGTGGGGGGCATGCAGTCCCTGCTCGAAGCCATGGTCCGCCATGGCGTGGACAAGCTGATTTTTTCCTCCACGGCCGCCGTGTACGGTGAGCCCGAGAGCGTGCCGATTCCCGAGGACGCGCCAAAGAATCCGACCAACCCCTACGGCGAAAGCAAGCTCATCATGGAAAAAATGATGAAGTGGACGGAGAAGGCCCACGGCATCCGCTCCGTGATCCTGCGTTACTTCAATGTGGGAGGAGCGTATCCGGGCGGCCTCATCGGCGAGGATCACCACCCCGAGACCCACCTCATTCCGCTCATCCTGCAGGTGCCCATGGGAAAGCGTGAGGCTATTTCCATTTTTGGCACGGATTATCCCACGCCCGACGGAACCTGCATCCGCGATTACCTGCATGTCATGGATCTGGCGGACGCCCATCTGCGAGGTCTGGACTACCTGGCCGCGGGCGGAGCCAGCACGGTCTGCAACCTCGGCAATGGCCAGGGCTTCTCCGTGAAGGAAATGATTGAGAGCGCCCGCAGGGTGACGGGGCTTCCCATCAAAGCGCAGGTGGCCGGACGCAGGCCAGGCGACCCGGCCCGCCTCGTGGCCTCTTCCGAGAAGGCCCGCAGGGTGCTCGGCTGGCAGCCGAAGTACGGCATAGACGAGATCATCAGCTCGGCCTGGGTATGGCATAAGTCCCATCCGGACGGCTACGCCGGTTAGTCCGCATCAGATGATATGGAAAGGGCCCGGTGCGTTTGCGCGCACCGGGCCCTTTCCCGTTTATCAGAGGAAACGTCACTGGTTCCTTTCGGCCCGTGAGAGAAGCGGAGCCAGCACGATGATACTGAGCCCCATGGCCGCGAGAGGCATGAGGGCTGTCTGCAGACCGAAGACGTGCGAGAGCATGCCCACGCCGGCGGGGCTTGCCAGCATGCCGAAGAAGCTGATGGTGGAAATGATGGAAATGGCCACGCTCGGTGAAACGGTGCGGCTTTTTGAGGTGAGCGAGTAGCAGAGCGGAATGGCGGGAGCCATGCCGAAGCCAACCATTGCGAAACCCGCGGTGGCCGCCGGCAGGGTGGGGACGAGGCAGGCCAGCAGGAAGCCTGCCGCCGTGCAGAGGCCGCCGAACTGGAGCACGCGTATGGCGCCGAAGCGCACCACGAGCCGGTCTGCGATGAAGCGGCAGCAGACCATGCAGATCATGCAGGCGATGTAGCCGGCCCTGACCAGGGCCTCGCCGGGACGGACCACCTGGGCGAAGTACACGGCGCTCCAGTCGTACATGGTGCCTTCCGTGGCCATGTTGCTGAAGGCGATAAAGCCGAGGAGCAGAATGAAGCAGCTTGGCATGGTGAAGCCGCGGTGTTTTTTCGGCGTGAACTTCCTGGGCAGATCGTGCGGCAGAATCCTGTGCCTGACGCTGAAGGTCACGAGACAGGTGACGGCGCACATGATGATGAAATGCGGGAGAGGCGGAAGGCCGAGGGGCGCCACGATGGCGCCGAGCGTGCCGCCGGCCACACCGCCGAGGCTCCACATGCCGTGGAACGTGGACATGATGGGCCGTTTGTAAAGGCATTCCACGTCAACGGCCTGGGCGTTCAGGGCGATGTTGAAGGTGTTGCTCGCGAAGCCGAACAGGAAGAGGGCCGCGGCGAGAAAGGGAAGCGACGGGGCGAGGCCGAGCCCGGTGAGGCAGACCGCGTAGCAGGGGAGTCCTGCCAGGATGACGGCCTGGGAGCCCCAGCGTTTGATAAGGAGTGCGGCGACGGCCACGGCAGCGAATTCGCCTGTGGGGGCGGCAAAGAGCGCGAGTCCGAGGGCGCCGTCAGAGAGGGAGAGTGCCCTCTTTATGTCGGGAATGCGGCTGGCCCAGGAACCGAAGACACTGCCCATCATGAAGAAGAGGATGAGCAGGGATACTCTGTACATGTGCACGGGAGCGGCCTTCCCCGCACCCGTGTTTTCCGGAGCGGAGTCTTTGTCTGCGCCGTCCTGGCCGGGATTTCTGATGTTCATAGTCGGACCTTCGGCTGCGTAAAGATTCCCTTAGTCGAGGCAGTCGCAGAGCGTGGGATCGCGCAGGTCGGTGAATTTGATGTTGCCGGCCGTGATTTCATGCCTGAGGTCGTCCATGCGGCTGGCGAGTTTTCCGGAGACGGGGCTTGTCTTTGCCCAGTCGTCCGAAAGCCTGATGTCCACGCCGCCGTTGGCCAGGGTATAGACGAGGATGTCCTTGGCGCGGAAGTGGCCGGACGCGGCAGAATCGACGATTTCAGTGAGAGCCCTGTCAAAGCGTTTGATGATGGAGAAGGGCACGCGGCCCGGAGCCTGAGAGGACTGATCCTGATCCATGCCCACGAGCAGGGCCCTTGTGGTGCCTGCCGCGTTCCAGACGCCGCGCTGTCCGTAGCCGCCGGCGACAACGACAATGCCGCAGCCCTTTTCCTCGAGGGAGCGCAGGGCATCGGCTTCGGCGAGGGGCTTGTTGAACCCTGCGCTGACCTGCAGGGTTTTCGTGCCCGGGGAGGAGAGCTGGGTGCCGTCCACGAAGGCTTTGTACATATTGTTGAGCATGGGCGTCTTTTCGGCCTGGAGCCATCCTATCTTCGTTCCGGGCGCGAGGAGTTTTGCGGCGGCCGCGCCGGCAATGTAGGCGGGCTCGTTGTCCTCGAAGGTGACGGACATGATGTTGCGGTTGCGTACGCCTGTGTCGATGCAGCCGAACATGGTTTTCGGGAAGGCAGCGGCGTTGTCGCGCAGGATTTCGTGCAGGCGTCCTTCGGCGACGATGACGAGATCATGGTCAGATGCGGCCTTCCGGAAGATATCGGTCTGGTTCGTTTTGTCAGGATCGGCGATAACCACCTCGGCGGAAGCGCTGTGCTTTGCGGCGGCCGCGCGGAGAGCATCCCTCAGCATGTCGGCCGCGCCGTGATCAGAGGCGCCGTTCTCAAGAATGAGCGCAATGGAAAGAGGCCGGGCGGGACTTTCTTTCTGGGAAAGAAGGACTGCGCTGCAAAAGACGGTCAGAAAGAAAAGGGAGAATGAGAGGGCGCTCTTTATGCGGGACAAAAGGAAGGAAATCGACACGGGTGCACACTCCTGTGGTGGTGATAAAGGGCCGGCGCTGTTGATTCTGTAGTGACAGAGTCTGTTGTATTTGGGGAAAATTGGGTTAATATCAAAAAATATGGATTTGCAAGGGAAAGAGGCTTTTGTGAAAAAATTCTCTTGCCCGCTGCGGGTCATAAAGATAGATTGAGGGCACATCCGGTGGTACTCTGCGTACGTCCGGATTTATTTTGTAAAAACGCTATGCCAGTGGCAGTTAGGAGGGAACCCATATGGAAAATACAGCGCCCCTGTGGCTCAACCCGAGATGGCTGAAGAGCCTGCTCAGTGAGACCTCGACGCCTACAAGGCCCGAGGTTGAGAGCATTCTTGACAAGGCCATGACCATGGAAAACCTCACCGTGGAAGAAACGGCGAGCCTCATGCGAGTGAAGGATCCCGAGCTGAAGCAGCTCATCCGCGAAACGGCCCGGAAAGTGAAGGGAAAGGCCTATGGTGACCGCATCATCATTACCGCGCCCCTGCACCTCACGAATATCTGCAGCAGTGAATGCACGTACTGCCCCTCCCGTGTGAACAACAAGGCCATTGAGCGCAAGCGCCTCTCCATGGACGAGATTCGCGAAGCCACGACCAGGCTGGTGCAGCAGGGCCACAAACGCATGGTGCTGGCAGTTTCCCACGTCACGGCCGAGGATATCGACTATATCCATGACGCCGTGGAAACCGTCAACAGCGTCAGTGACGGCGGTGAAATCCGCTCCGTCAACCTCAAGGTGGAAGGTCTCGACGCCAATGACTTCAGACGTCTCAAGGAAATCTGGGACGTGAACGTCGTCATTTCCTTCCAAGAGACGTACGATGAGGAATGCTACAGGGCGACGCATCTTGCCGGCCCCAAGGCCGACTTTTTCGCCCACCTTAACGTGCCTGACGCCATTTTTGACGCTGAGATGAAGGACTGCGGCTTCGGGCTGCTTCTCGGCCTGAGCGACTGGCACTTTGACGTGCTGGCCATGATTCAGCATTCCGAACATCTCATCGACAAGTATGGCGTCTTCCCGCACACCGTGAACCTCTCGAGGCTCTGCCGCGTGCCCGGGTCCCTGCTCTGGCCCGCTCCCCACGCCCTGAGCGACGAGGAGTACATTGACTGCATCGCCATGGTGCGTCTGGCCATCCCCAACACGGGCATCATCGTTTCCACCCGCGAGCCCGGCGATCTGTGGAAGCAGGCCTGCGATGCGGGCGCCTCCCAGCTTTATACCGGCAGTCTGGCCAATCCCTATGAATCCTGGACAGAGGCCCCCAATCAGCAGGTGCCGTTCCCGGATCAGTCCGAGAGCCATCTTGACGAGGTCGTGCGCTATTTCGTCGAGACCGCCCATCACCTTCCCGCGTTCTGCGCCGCCTGCGGCCGCATGGGCAGGACCGGTCAGGAATTCATGGAAATGGTGCGCAACTGCGGCATGAGCAGCCAGTGCTGGCCCAACGCCTGCGCCTCTCTCTATGAGTATCTGCTCCACTACGCCACGCCGCGTACCCGTGATCTGGGCGAAAAGCTCATTAAGGCCAAGCTCGGCGAGATGAGCAGTTCCGAGCGTGAGATTGCAGAACGGCTTCTGGGATTTGTCAGAAACGGCCGTCTTGATGAATTCGTGTAACATTCGTATTCTTCCTTCTTCCTCTCCCAGGAGGGAGGGGAAGAAGGAGATTTCTCAGTTTTGTCGAACAGAAAGAGCCTTTACTTTGACCGCCGGGATGTGGATATCCTGAAGCTGGTCAACAGGATTCTGGACAGCAGGACGCCATCAGCCGAGAGTCTTTCTGACCCGAATCTTCACCCGCATGGCATAAAGGAACTGGTGGATACGCCGGTTGCCCGCATGGCCTATGCCGTGGTGAACCTGCTGCGTAATCTCGAAAGCGGAGGCGGCCAGGCGAGGGATCGTCTGCTTGCTCTGAGAATCCTTTATGACGAAGTTCTGAACAGCGCGCATACGATGCTGCGCCGCAACACGGCGCGCGTCCTCATGCAGATTATGAAGAGCATGGTGCGCGCGCATGGGAATGAACAGCGCCAGCTCAAGCTGGCCCATGATTTCCGGGCCGCGGCGCAGGGTACGCCCCGGGTGGTACGCCGCCTGCTGCACCGCTACTTTCTTCCGGAAATGTCGGAGTCGTGGAATCAGCTGGCCTTTGACGACCATGTCTACGACATGAATACCAAGGGCCGCAAAAGTCCGACCCATCTCATCATGGACGCCTGGATCAAAGGCCTCAGGTCGCTCACCGTTGTGTACGATAACTGCGTCACCATAGAGGCTGCCAGGGAAGTGCTCGCCGCCGCGGCCATCGTCGGCATCGAGGTCCGTATCGGTCTCGAGTTCAGGGTGCCGTACCGGGATCAGTTCGTCAGCGTCCTGTGGATTCCCCGAGGATTCTCTTCTGACCAGGATTTTCTTGAGTTCCTGGGATCGCCTAAGATGAACGCCCTGTCCGTGCGCGGGCGCGAGGTCGTCAACTGGGAGCGTGATTTCGTCCTGCGCTGTCTCGCCGTGTGGGACGATGTTCTGCGTCCGCAATACCAGAAGCTCTACGGCCTGAATATCCCTCCGCTCGGTGCCGATGCTTTTCTGGATTTTGTGGGCAGGGGGCACGCCAATCTCTCGCGGCTTTCTGAATGCCTCATGCGCCATCTCAAGCCCGTGATCGACAAGAAGATCATCGAGATCAAGGCGAAGGGTGCCGAAGCCGGCGAGGAAGATCTCGCCCAGAAAGCGCGTCTTGAAAACCTCACTCCCTGCGTGGTGCAGGATGAATGGCTGAATCCCGATGTGCATCCCGAGCTGCCGCGCGTGGTGCTGCCCGACGACAGGGAAAAGCTTCCCGGCCTTCTGCAGCTGCCTCCCTACGAGCTTATGCGCGAGCTTTCCAAGGTGAACGCCGGCTTCCGCATGATTCTCTGCACAACCGGCCTTACCGTCGAGGACGTGACAGAACTCCTCTGGGACTGCCGCGGTCTCATCACGCACCTTGAAATTCTCAATATGCGCGGCTGGCTTGAAGGCCGCATGCCCGACATTTATGAAATAGGCGAGCTCCAGCACGCCCTGAACACGGGGCAGGGGCCCCGCCTCAAGCAGATGGTGCGCCAGATGGTGCGCAGGATGCAGGATGCCGGGGATGACGGGCGCGCCCGCAAGTTTGAGGAAATCCTGCGCAACGTGCCGAAGCTCTGGGAGCATTACCGCCACGCGCCCCTGAAATCGCGCATGGGAACGGGCTCGGCGAGCCGCACCAAGTCGTTCGGCATGGGCCTCGTGGTCACGGACACGCTTCCGCGCCGCGGCGCCAAAATGCTGCTGAGCCATGCGGAAGCGCCGGCCATTCCTGTTTACGCGGCCGTGGAGGAACACAAGATTCTGCGCGAACCCGAAACGCCGGACCGCTGGTACTTTTTCCTCAAAAGCCTGAGACGGCTCCCCTTCTGTCATGAGCTCGGCTTTGACCGCGCCGTGGAATGGGTCTCTCCGCGCGATAACCTGCAGGTAAGTCCGCGCGGCAACATCGCCAATCTGGGAGGTCTCGCCAGCACGAACGGCGCCCCTCTCGAGGAAGAGTCGGATTCTTCTGACAGGAGACCGGGGATCCGTTACCTGAACAGCGGCGTGGGCAACGTCCTGAAGGTGATACTCGGCTTTGTCCCGGCCTTTATCTCGTTTCTGTATACCCAGGACTGGTGGTTCCTCGCCTGGTTCGGCACCTTTATCTGGTTCGGCATCACGGGCGTGCGCAACGTCATTCAGATGGTGCTCGCGGCCAAGGGCATGTCCCGGAATACCCTGATGCACTGGCGCGACCACGTGAGCATCAACCGGCTCTGTGACTCGCTCATGTACACGGGCATCAGCGTCTTCCTTCTGGAAGTCATGGTGCGCGTGTGGCTCCTCGAGAAGGGCTTCGGCGTCACCGTGCGCGAGCAGCCCATCATCGTGTTCACGGTGCTCAACATCGTGAACGGTTTTTACATCTTTTCCCACAACATCTTCCGCGGCTTTCCCAAGACGGCCGCCGTGGGAAATCTCTTCCGGTCAGCCCTGGCCATTCCCGTGTCGAGCGCCTACAACACGGGTTTCTGGCACCTCCTCCTCCTCTGCGGCATACCGGATCCGTCCTTTTACCTCATTCCCAGCGCCGCCGTGGTGTCGAAGCTCGCTTCGGACACGGTTGCCGCTGTCATTGAGGGCTTCGCGGACAGCCATATGAACATGCATATGCGCGCCCTCGATTACAGGAATAAGCTGCAGAGCATTTTCGACTGCTATACCCGGCTCGAGCTTCTGTTCCCGCAGGAGGACGCCCTCGTCAAGCTGGCGCGTCCGGGCGGACTCGGAGGCAGGGGCGGCACGGAAGCCGCCAAGCTGGAACGAGCCCTGATAGTCAACGCGCTGGATCTCCTGTACATCTGGTATTACCAGCCGCGGGCCCAGGACGCCTTCAAACAGATGATCAGAAACCTGACCAACGCCGACCGCAAGGCCTTCGCTCTTTCCCAGCTCGTGCTCATGCGCGAGAGGGACGTGAGCCAGCTCATGGTGGACGGTCTTGTGGGCCGCGATTTCGGGCGTCCTCTGGCCTTCTTCCTCTCGAGGCGCAAGGCCTACGTCAGGGATATTGTCCATCTCTGCAAGCCGAGCCAGACACGCCAGGTGCAGACGAAGAAGACTATTTTCGGCGCCGAGCGTTCCTGTTTCCACTGATATGACGCGCCGCCCCGGATGAAACGGGGCGGCGCTTTTAAACGGAGTTTACGTATGACACAGTCTCTCAATACATCCGGGACCGTTCTCTGGCTCCGGCTTCCCGGTCTCGCCGGCACAGGCAGCAGATACGGGGATGCGGACGCGGCATGGCCTTCTGTCCGCCGTCTCTGGCCCGGCCTTCCGGACCGTCTCTTTTCGGGCCCCGGCGCCGTGTCGGATGCCGCTGTCTATGTTCCGGAGAATCTTCCCGAGGATCCCGAGACCCTGGCCGCCTACCTCAATGAAGTGGACCGCTTCGCGAGAGACACGGCCCGCAGCGCCGACGTGGAAGCCGCACTTCTCAACGAGAAGGCCGGCCGCGACAGAAAGCGGTTGCGCGAGGAACTGGCCGGTGTGGCCGCCCTCGGCGCCACGGAACACGAGCGCAGCGAGGCGGACAGGGAGGCTGGGACGGAATCCCGCAGGGCCGCCCAGCGCACGCTTGCCTGGTACTGGCTGCAGCAGCGCAACATTGCCGAAATCGACGGGCTGGTGAACCGCGTCAACGAGGTGAGTTCGGTCATTGAGAAAGGCTATGGAGCTGAAACCGGCGAAGACGGCATAGACGTATCCGCCCGTCATTTCGCGGCACCCATGTCATCGGGCACGGGCGATCTGTCTCCTGACTGGCGTCTCCTGTTTCTCGCCGTGCTGAAGCTCGTTCCGTCAGACACCGTCTTCGTGGCGGAGGGCGGCATGGCCCAGGATCTTTCCGAGCGTCTCGCGTTCGTCCCGTCCGCGGAAATGGCCTCGGCCCTCGGCGCGGAGAAAGGCGTGTCCGTGGATTTCTGCGAAGCTCTGCCCGCCGATATCTTCGGTGCACGGGCCGCGAAGGAACCCGGCCTGCCGTCCCGCGTGCGCCTCGTTCTTCTTCCTTCCGGAAAGTAGCGTATGTTTGCTTCGGGACTCAGAGGTGTCATCTTCGACTGCGACGGGGTTATGATCGATTCCGTCGCGGCCAACAGGATTTTCTTCGACCGCTGTCTTGCCTATTACGGCCTTCCGCCCATGACCGACGAACAGGCCGCCTACTGCAACATGTCCACCTCCCGCCAGGGGCTGGAGCATATCCTGCCCGAAAGGGCGAAGAAGGACATCCCCCGCTTCGGCAGGGACATCGTCAATTACGACAGGGAAATACTGCCTTTCATAAAGCTCTATCCCGGATTTCTCGGCTTTGCGGATTTTCTGCACGAAAACGGCGTCAGAATGGCCGTGCTGACCAACAGAACGGACAACGGGATGAAGTCTATTCTGGACTTTTTTTCTCTGCCTTCGTATTTTAATCCGGTAGTAACCGCCTCCTGCGGCTTCCCGAAGCCCCAGCCCGGCGGCGCCCGCCTGATTCTTTCCGAATGGGGCGTCGGAGCGGGCGATGTGCTTTACGTGGGAGACAGTGACGTGGACCGGCGTACGGCGGAAGCCTGCCGCATGCCCTTCGCGGCAATGAATCCGAAGGAAAATCCTCCCTTGGATGGCGATTTCCGCGTGGACGGCTACGCCGCCCTCAGGCGGGAACTGGCACCCTATATGGAAACCACAGGAGAAAAAGCTTGTTCATCCTTGCCAACATCATCGACGCGGTGACCTATCTCTGTCACGTGGCCGTCGTCACGTACATGATCATCGTGGCCGTGGCCTGTGCGGTTTCCTGGTTTCGCATAACGCCGTACCACCCGGCTGTCCGCGTGCTCGCGAAACTGACGGAACCTGTCTTTTCCCGCGTGCGCAGATGGATGCCCTTCGTCTGCTCCGGGGGACTGGATTTTTCACCCGTGGTTGTTATTGTCGTACTAGAGCTTTTTGATATGATCGTCATCAGATCAGTCCGGCAGCTGGCTATGGCCCTTTAGCCGCCGTCTGCCCTATTCACTGTTGAACCTAACACGCCGCGCGGGGAATAACCCCGGCGGTAAACATCAGCAAAGGGAGTGTTGTTATGGATCAGCGCGATATCGATTTCATTGAACAGCGTGCGGATACTGATCCTGAGCTGAAGTCCCTCTGGGAAGATCATGTTCTTCTGAAGAAGCAGGTGGAAAAGCTGGAAGCGAAGCCTTTCCGCAGCCCCTCTGAAGAAGTCCAGCTCAAGCAGCTGAAGAAGCAGAAGCTTGAAGCGAAGACCCGTCTTGCGGAAATGATAGACGCAAGGCGCGCGCAGTAAAAATGATGGAGTAAACACATGGAACTTACAGGTGCACAGATTCTCCTTGAATGTCTCAAGAGAGAAGGAGTTGATGTTCTGTTCGGATATCCGGGCGGAGCCATTGTCGACATCTACGATGAACTGACGAGGCATCCCGAGATCCATCACTACCTAGTACGCCACGAACAGGCAGCTCTTCATGCCGCTGACGGCTATGCCCGCGCTACCGGTAAGGTAGGAACAGCACTGGTAACTTCCGGCCCCGGCGCCACCAATGCGGTAACGGGTCTGGCCACTGCATACTGTGATTCCATTCCTCTCGTTCTCTTTACCGGGCAGGTCCCCACAGGGCTCATCGGCAATGACGCGTTCCAGGAAGTCGATATCACCGGCATCACCCGCCCCTGCACGAAGCATAACTATCTCGTGAAGGACGTCAGGGATCTCGCCACGACGATTCGTCAGGCGTTCTTCCTCGCGCGTTCGGGCCGTCCCGGACCCGTGCTGGTGGACCTGCCCAAGGATGTGCAGACAAGCAAAACCGAGTTTGTGTGGCCCGAGTCTGTTTATATGCGCTCCTACAATCCCACGTATCAGCCCAACATCGGCCAGCTCCACAAGGCTGTCGAGGAAATCAAGAAGGCCAGCAATCCGGTGATTCTCGCCGGCGGCGGCGTCATTCTTTCGAACGCTTCCTCTGCCGTCACGGAAATGGCCGAGTCCCTGCATATTCCCGTGACCTGCAGTCTCATGGGCATCGGCTGCTTCCCCGCGAAGGATCCCCTCTGGCTCGGCATGTGCGGCATGCACGGCGCCTACGCCGCCAACATGGCCCTCAATAACGCCGACCTCATCATCTGCGTGGGCGCACGCTTTGATGACCGCGTGACCGGCAAGCTTTCCGGTTTCGCCCCGCACGCCCGCGTTGTGCATATTGATATCGACCCCACGAGCATCCGCAAGAATGTCCGGGTCGACGTGCCCGTGGTCGGTGACTGCCGCCTGGCCGTTGAGGGCATCAACGAGATCAGCCGCAACAAATTCTCCGGCCAGGACATGGCCAGCCGCCATGCCCAGTGGATCGAGACCATCGGCGAATGGAAGCGTGAGCAGCCGCTCACCTACGCGAAGGGCGACAAATATCTCAAGCCCCAGCATGTGGTCCGCGTGCTCAACGAAATCACCGGCGGCAACGCCATCATCACCACCGAGGTCGGCCAGAACCAGATGTGGGCCGCCCAGTTCTACGATTTCGACAAGCCCCGCACCCTGATCACCTCCGGCGGCCTCGGCACCATGGGTTACGGCTTCCCCGCCGCCATCGGCGCGCAGGTGGCCTTCCCCAACAAGCTGGTCATTGACATTGCCGGCGACGGCTCCATCCAGATGAATATTCAGGAAATGGCCACAGCCGTGCAGAACAAACTCCCGGTCAAGATCGTCATCCTGAACAACACCTACCTCGGCATGGTCCGTCAGTGGCAGGAGCTTTTCTACAAGCACAATTACAGCAGCACGAGCATGACCGGCCAGCCTGACTTCGTGAAGCTGGCCGAGGCGTATGGGGCCGAAGGCTACCGCATCATGACGGAAGAGGAACTGGCTCCCACCCTGAAGAAGGCTCTGGCTTCCCCGAATACCGCCATCATCGACGTCGTCGTCGAACCCGAGGAAGACGTCTATCCCATGGTGCCCGCCGGCGCCTCTCTTGATGAAATGCTGTTGGTGTAGGAGGCTGTGACAGTTATGCCAGATCAGAAAGAAAGACACGTTCTGTCGGTGCTTGTGGAGAACGAGCCCGGCGTTCTCTCCCGCGTCGTTGGGCTGTTCAGCGGACGCGGATACAATATTCATTCCCTGAACGTGGCTCCGGCCCTCGAAGAGGGCACCAGCCATATGACCATCACCACCTTTGGTGACGAGCCGATTCTTGAGCAGATTACGAAGCAGCTGCACAAGCTCGTTCCCGTCATCAAGGTTTCCGAGTTCAAGGATGTTCCTTCCGTTGAACGCGAGATGATGTTCGTGAAGGTCCAGGCGGAAGGCGCCATGCGCGGCGAAATCCTGCGCACCGTGGATATCTTCCGCTGCAAGGTCATCGACGTGAGCCCCACAGAAATGACCATCGAAGCCACCGGCGACCATGAGAAGCTCAGGGCTATCATCAGCCTGCTTCACCGTTTCGGTATCAAGGAAATCGCCCGTACCGGATCTGTTGTGATGCGCCGTTCAAACAAGAGCGAATAGCTTTTTTTGAAAAATAAGAGCGTCTGACTTGACAAAGTCAGGCCCTGATTTAAATAGTGGTTGTGCAGTTAATCAACTGCACAGCCACTTTTTTTCAACATTTGCCTGTGTGAGAGGATTTTTCCATGAAAGTTTATTACGACAAAGACGCTGATCTCAGCTACCTCAAGGGTAAGACCGTTGCCGTTCTCGGCTTCGGCAGCCAGGGCCATGCCCATGCTCTCAACCTCCGCGATTCCGGCGTGAACGTCCTCGTTGCCCAGCGCCCCGGCGGTGAGAACTACGAACTCGCCAAGAAGTACGGCTTCGAACCCATGAGTGTCGCCGAAGCTTCCAAGAAGGCTGACATCATCATGGTCCTTCTTCCCGACGAAGTGCAGGCCGACGTCTACAAGAAGGACATCGCCCCTGCCATGACCGCCGGCAAGACCCTCGCCTTTGCCCATGGCTTTAACATCCATTTCCAGCAGATCGTTCCGCCCAAAGACGTGGACGTCATCATGATCGCCCCCAAGGGCCCCGGCCACCTCGTCCGCCGCACCTTCACTGAAGGCTCCGGCGTGCCGGATCTGATCGCTGTGTACCAGAACGCTTCCGGCAAGGCCAAGGAAGTGGCCCTGGCTTACGCCAAGGGCATCGGCGGCGCCCGCTCCGGTGTCATCGAGACCTCCTTCCGCGAAGAGACCGAAACTGACCTCTTCGGCGAACAGGCTGTCCTCTGCGGCGGCCTTTCCCACCTCATCAAGGCCGGTTTCGAGACCCTGGTTGAGGCCGGCTACCAGCCTGAGATGGCCTTCTTCGAATGCCAGCATGAGATGAAGCTCATCACCGACCTCATTTACGAAGGCGGCCTCGCCCGTATGCGTTACTCCATCAGCAACACCGCCGAGTACGGCGACTACGTTGCCGGTCCGCGCATCGTGACCGATGAGACCAAGAAGGCCATGAAGCAGGTCCTGACCGAAATCCAGGACGGCACCTTCGCCAGCAACTTCATCAAGGAATTCAAGTCCGGCGGCAAGGCTCACTTCCTCGCCACCCGTCGTCTTGAGGCCGAGCATCAGCTGCAGGTGACCGGCGACAAGATGCGCACCATGATGAGCTGGCTCAAGAAAGACAAGACTTCTGACTAGTCCGCAGGTTCCGAGGGATCCTCTTTTCACCTCACCACAGGCAGAATTGACCTCTCCCTTGTAAAGGGAAGCCCCGCTGAGTGCCACAAAGCACCGCGGGGCTTTTTTTTTGCCTTCCGGAGTACGACAGCCGCTGACTGCACATGGCCAGGACTTCACGCGGGTCTGTCCCCTGCCGGCTTCCTGAAGGAGCGTATACGCTCTGCAGCTCTTGTTACGCGGAAAAGAAAGCGCGTGCCGCATAGGTGCGGCACGCGCAGGTGAGCGTTCAGTGTGCATTCCGGCCGGAAAAAAGACAAAAAAAGAGAGCCGGGCAGGAACCCGGCTCTCCCAAAGTCATTTCTCTGAGGCTGACTGAAGACTACATCCAGCTGGGTTTGGGATCCTTCGCGCCTTCCTCGACAACGCCGTCGGTCATGGTGAAGCCTTTGAGGCTTCCCCTGGCGGACTGGATGCAGAGGTAGCGGAGACCGTTCTTTCCGGCCTTCAAGCAGCGGCGGCCGGCGGGATCGACACGGAAGCAGCTTCCGGCCTTAATGGGGAGTTCCTCGCCGTCGATGAAGAAAATGCCGTCACCTTCGAGAACGAGGTAGCATTCCTCGTTGTTTTTGTGGCTGTGAACGAAGGGCACGGCCACGCCTGCGGGAAGATTGTTGCAGGACACCTCGCAGCCGGTAAGGGCGAGAGCGTTGTGGAGTTCGGAACGGCCGGCGTTAAGGTCGATGGAGTCAAGCTTGTAATTGGCCATGGAAATTTCTCCTTTCGGGTATATCCGGAGGTATTGGATTCTTCTGAGTGGAAAAGACTGCAGGAAATTACATCCAGCTGGGTTTGGGGGCCTTGGCGCCTTCCTCGACGACGCCGTCGGTCATGGTGAAGCCTTTGAGGCTGTTCCTGGCGGACTGGATGCAGAGGTAGCGGAGGCCGTTCTTTCCGGCCTTCAGGCAGCGGCGGCCGGCGGGATCGACACGGAAGCAGCTTCCGGCCTTAATGGGAAGTTCCTCGCCGTCGATGAAGAAAATGCCGTCACCTCCGAGGACGAGGTAGCATTCCTCGTTGTTTTTGTGGCTGTGAACGAAGGGCACGGCCACGCCGGCGGAAAGATTGTTGCAGGACACCTCACAGCCGGTAAGGGCGAGGGCGTTGTGGAGTTCGGAACGGCCGGCGTTAAGGTCGATGGAATCCAGCTTGTAATTGGCCATGATATGTTCCTCCTGGAACAGGATAATTAGATATCGAACTATTTATTGTAAAGAAAAGACACTGTCAGCTGACAGCTTTTTTAAGCAGGCTGCTCAGCTCGGCGAGTTCCCCGTCGGAAAGCCGCTGCCTGAGCATATTGTCAAGGCCGTCGGAGATGGCCTCAAAAGCGGGGCGGAGGTTCTGGCCTTTTTCAGTCAGCGACACCAGAGTGGATCGGGAATCCGCAGGATCAGGCCTGCGCTCGACGTAGCCGCCGCGCGCGAGTTTGGCCACGAGCACGGTGACTGTGGATTTTGTGCGCCTGACCTTGCGGGTCAGCTCGCCCATGCGCAGGGTGCCCGCCTCGAGTAGGTATAAGAGAATTTCCCCGTGACTCGGGACGATGTCCACGAGTCCCGCGTTGCCGAGCTCTGAGAGGATGTAGTCGTTGCCCATCTTCCTGAGTCTGGCTGCGTAGGAGAAAACCATGCTGTTGTTCATGGGGGGAATATAGTTCGATATCGAATTATTGTCAACGGGAGGGGACGGAAAAAGAAAAAAATGTGCGCGGCTCCTGAAGAGCCGCGCACGGAAAAACTCAGGCTTCTTTTTGCGCCACGCGCCAGCAGAGCACCCTGTGGCCGTCCCTGACTGTCTCCGGGGGAAGAGATTCGCGGCATATGTCCAGAGCCTGTGAGCAGCGGGGATGGAATGGGCAGCCGGATGGTACTGAACCCAGGGGCGGCACCGTGCCGGGAATGGCGGCAAGCCGGTCGAGACGGAAGGACGCGCGGGTGGGGGCAGCGGCCATAAGGCCCCTCGTATAGGGATGCAGGGGATTGTGGAAGAGCTCTTCGAGGGAGCCGTATTCCACGAGGCGGCCGGCGTACATGACGCCCACGCTGTCCGCTATCTGGGCCACCACGCCGAGGTCGTGGGTGATGAGCAGAACGGCCATACTGCGGTTCACGCGCTCTTCGTTGAGTATGGAGAGCACCTGCCCCTGTATGGTGGCGTCGAGAGCCGTGGTGGGCTCATCGGCGAGCAGGAGTGACGGCCGGCAGGTGAGGGCCATGGCTATCATGACGCGCTGGCGCATACCGCCCGAGAGCTCGTGCGGATAGACGGTGTAGCGTTCTCCGGGGGAGGGGATGCCCACCTCGGCGAAGAGTTCAATGACGCGCTTCCTGGCCTCGGCCTTTGAGAGGCCGAGATGGAGACGCAGCGGCTCGGCAGCCTGTTCCCCCACTGTGAGAACGGGATTGAGGGCTGTCATGGGCTCCTGGAAAATCATGGCCATGGATCTGCCGCGCAGGCGGCTCATGTTTTTTTCAGGAAGCCCGATGAGTTCACGGTCCTCAAAGCGCACGGATCCCGCAGCCGTGGCGCCCCGTGGCAGAATTCCGAGTATGGCCCGGGCCGTGAGGCTCTTGCCGCATCCGGATTCGCCCACGAGGCAGGTCACGGCACCCTTCTCAAGGGAAAAACTGACGTTTTGTACGGCGGGAAGCGGATGTCCGTCCTCGTCCTCAAAGGCGACGCCGAGTCCCTCAATGTCTAGGAGACTCATGCGCCACCCTAGCGGGCCACCTGAATGGCGCGGTACTTCACGTAGGCCTCGCGCATCATGATGTACGGATCCACGGCCGCCTTCTTGAGGTCGAAGTAGGTCGGGAGTACCTGATCGAGGTCATTGAAGAAGAAGCCCGCGGAAACGCCGCCGGGAACGTACCAGGGATGAATAATGTAGCTGGCCGCGAAGCTCGGATAGACGAAATAGTCGCCGGCCATGCCGACGGTTTCGCGCAGGGAACTCGGGCCGAGAATGGGCCAGACGAGATAGAAGCCGTGGGGGATGCCCCAGCGGCCCAGAGTCTGACCGAAGTCCTCGCCGCTCGGATCCACGGGCACGATGGTCTTCTTGTTCTTGGCCACGTCCACAAGTCCGCCCACGCCGGCCGTCGTATTGATGATGAAACGGCCGAATTCGACGCCTGCCTCCTTGAAGCGCAGCTGAAGGAGGTTGTTGATGAAGCGGACAGGGAAGAGCAGGTTGTGCCAGAAGTTGTGCAGTCCCTTTCTCAGCTGATGGGGCGTGATGGCTTCCCAGGCCTTGTAGGCGGGGTCGGCCACGTACATGTAGAAGATATCGTTGAACCCGAACCAGAAGCGGTTCCAGGGTTCAAACGGGTCGGCTATACCCTGGGCCGGACCGTTCTCGTAATCGTCAAGGTCATCTGCCGCGTCCTGCACCTGCTGGTCGACGCTTTTCTTTTCCCTGACCGTGATGCCGGGAGCCGGCAGGCTCTGGCCGTTCTGGCCGTAGACAGTGGACGGCGGGGCCGTGTTGGGGGCGGGCGGCGCCACAACGGGCCTCGCTGAGACGGCAAAGGCGCTGCCTGCCGCGCCTAGGGTGAGGGCGCAGGCAAGAGCGCCTGCCGCGAACATGGCCGAAAGGGCCGTTCGGTTACTTTGCTGCATTGCCGTTCCTGGCTTCCAGAGCCTTGGTCTTGACGCGGGTGGTCAGTTCGTCGGGGCTCGCGGTGGTAAGGATGTCCTGGAACTGGGTGCGGTAGTTCTTCACGAGGCTGACGCCCTCGATGAGAACGTCATAAACGCACCAGTGGCCGTTTTTGTTCATCATGCGGTAGGAGACAGGGGTCTTCTTGCCGTCCTTCATGGTGATGTCGGAACTCACTTCCACGCGGTTGCCGGCGGCGTTGGAGCGTTCGCCCGTATAGGTGACCTTCTCGCCGTTGTAGCCGTCGATCTTGCCGAGATAGGTGGTCAGCAGGAGATCGGCGAAAGCGTCGCTGAACTTCTTCTGCTGGGCGGGCGTGAAGGAGGCCCAGCGCTGGCCCACGGTGCGGGCGGAGAATTCGCTGAAGTCGAAGATATGGAAAACTTCGTCCTCAATCTGGCGGCGCAGGGGCGCGCGGGTGGCCGGGTTGACGTAGCCCGGGTTCTTGATGATGTCGAGGATGCGGGTGACGGACGTTTCGAGCGCCTGGCGCGCGGCCGACTCGGCCTGCGCGGACTGGGCCGTGGCGAAGCCGAGGCAGAGGGTAAGGAGGACGGCGCCAAGGAAACGGACAGTTTGTAAGGACCTGGTATGCACTATTTTTTAACCTCCCCAAATGCGTATTTGCTGATGAGGGAACCGAGATCGATTGAGGGCTCGGTATCCGTGATTTCGTCGCCGGCCTTCAGGATGTCGGGGGATCCGCCCGGGGCGACGGCGATGAACTTGTCGCCGATGAGGCCGGCCGTTTTGACCGAGGCGATGGTGTCATCAGGAAGTTTGAGATCCTGATTGAACCGCAGCGTGACGATGGCTGTGGTGTCGGTGTCGGTGCGCCTCAGGCTGATTTTCGAGACATGTCCCACGGGGATGCCCGCCATTTCGATGTCAGCGCCCACGCGGAGGCCGGAAACGTTGGTGAAGACGGCCTGCAGCTCAAACCCTTCGTTGGAGAAGAACTCCATCTTGCCGAGTTTGATGGTCATGTAGGCCAGGCAGAGAAGGCCGATGAGGACGAAGACGCCCACGGCCGTTGCACGTGAATTGCTGTTCATCGGATAACCCCCTGAGACAGCGGGTAAAGCGTTTGAAATATATAGGCCGTCCGCCATCAAGGCAAGAGGCGGCATTTTTGTTCAGCGCCTGCGCCAGGCTTCGAGCCTGGCCGCGACGGAGGGCTGCATGAGCTCTCCGGCTTCCTCTTCCTCGGGACCCGGCTCACGGTGCAGGAACTGCACGAGATAGGGATCCTGACTTTTTTCGAGACCATTCAGATCGCCGCAGTACAGGGAGACACCGTCGCGGAGCACGAGAACCTGATCCGCTATGCGCTTCAGGCTCGCGAGATCGTGGCTGACCACAACGATGGTCATGTCCGGATAGTGCCTGTGCATGGAGAGAAGCAGATCGTCCATGCGGGCCGCAGTGATGGGATCGAGCCCCGAGGTGGGCTCGTCGCAGAGCAGGAGCTTCGGTTCTGCGATGATGGCTCTCGCGAGGCCGGCGCGCTTGCGCATGCCGCCGGAAAGTTCATTGGGGTAATAGTCGGCGAAGTCCCCGAGTCCGACCATTCTGAGCACGCGTATGGCTTCGGTGCGCAGTTCCTGCTTTGTGAGTCTGAGATGTTCCGACAGGGGGAGGCAGACGTTTTCTGCCAGGGTCAGGGCGCCGAGCATGGCACCATCCTGGAAGAGCACGCCCATGGATCTGCGCATGCGGCGGAAGTCACTGCCCGGCATGGTGAGAAGATTCAGGCCGCCGATCCTGATCTCGCCGCCCATGGGATGCGAGAGGCCGATGATCTGCCTGAGGAGAGTGGACTTGCCGCAGCCGGAGCCCCCCAGAATGACCGAAACGGCGCCGCCCGGGAGTTTCCCGGAGACGTCCGTGAGCACCACGTTGTCCCCGTAGCCGGCTTTGAGATGGCTGAATTCAATGTCCCAGCTTGCCATGAGAAAGGTCCTTTCTGACCGCTTCCGCTAGAGGAAGATGGAGGTCAGCACGTAGTCGGCGGCCAGAATGAGCACGCTCGAGATGACCACGGCGGAGGTGGTGGCGTTGCCCACGGCCGCGGGGCCGACGGAATCGCGGCGCAGGTGCGTGTAGTAGCCCTGGTGGCAGCAGACGGCGGTCACGAGGCATCCGAAAACGATGGCCTTGATGAAGCCGCAGTTGATGTCGGTCATGCTGACGGACGAGGAGATCCGGTAGAAATAGGCCCCCTGGTTCATGTCCAGCATGGCGACGCCGGTGAGATAGCCTCCCACGATGCCGATGACGTCGAACACGGCGGTGAGCAGCGGGAAGGATATGATCGAGGCCGCGATTCTGGGACTCACGAGATAGGACACGGAATTGATGTCCATGACGTCCAGGGCGTCAATCTGATCCGTGATGCGCATGACGCCTATTTCGGCAGTCATGCTGGATCCGGCGCGTCCGGTGAGCATGATAGCCGTGAGCACGGGACCGAGCTCGCGGATGAGGGCCAGGGAGACCACGGATCCGAGGAAGCCCACGGATCCGAATTTAATCAGCGTGTAGTAGCCCTGCAGACCGAGCACAAGGCCGCAGAAGAGGCCGATGAGCACGATGAGAAAGAGGGACTTGGATCCGATGATATAGAGCTGCTGGAAGGTTCTCGCGAAGATCTTCGGGCTCGTGAAGATCTGCCGCACCCCTTCCAGAAAGAAGAGCATGAGGCTGCCCATGAAGCGGAGGCCGCGGAGGCTGGCCGTCCCGAGCCGGGCACAGAAGTTTCGGGTCATGTGGAACACCTTTCTATCGCTTCTTCTTGGAAAGCAGCATGGGAGCACCGAGACCGGCGGACTTGAGCTTCTGGCGCAGGGCCGCGTCGTCCTTTTCCGTGCCGCGCAGGGTCATGTTCAGGCTGAAGCTCGAGTTGAGCTTGCGGATAACGCACTGAAAGCCCTTGCTCTGGTAGCGCTTCTGTTCGCTTTTGGCGGCTTCCTGGGTCTTCACGGTGGCGAGACGGTACGTATAGATGAAGACGGGCTCTCCTGTCTGGGCGGGATCGGGCTTCTTCGGCTGCTGGCGGATGGCGTCCTTCAGGGGAGCCTGGGCTCCCGTGCGGGTATCGGAAGCGGCGGCGTCAGCCGCCTGCTGGTCACCGGCGCCCTGGTCAGGCTGTCCGTCAGGGGAAGCCTGTGCGTCAGGCTGGTTTTTGTCCTTCGCCTGCGCGTTCTCCCCGTTCTGATCCTCAGCCGTGCCGGCGTCCCCGGGTTTCGCATCCCCCTGCGGCGCCGCAGCTTCATCGTTCTTTGTCTGGCCCACGATGGCTGCGATTTCCTCCAGATGCTTTTCCGGATTCTGCCCGCGTCCCACCATGAAGCCCATGAAGAAGCACCAGGCCACAATGACGATGAGGATAGCGGCGATGAGGGCCGAAGCGGGAGCGCTCAGCGTGATCACGAAGCGGGGCGATCCGTCTCTGGTCTGGGTCGTGCGGATGAAATTCTGGAGGGAAAAAGCCATGGCAAATCTCCCCGCCGGCTGGCTTGCCGGTGCGGTTACATGTGGTCGGGGGCGCTGACACCCATGAGGTCAAGGCCGTTGGCGATGACGCGGCTCACGGCGCGCAGAAGGGCGAGCCTGGATCCCGTGGTGACGGGGTCGCCGGCCTTCAGAATCTGATTCTTGGTGTAGTAGCTGTGCAGGAGCTGCGAGAGCTCCATGAGGTAGTGGCTCACGTGGTGTACGGAGAGCGTCGTGGCGGCCTGCTCCAGCATATCCCTGTAAAGGGCCATCTTGCGCAGGAGGGCCATGTCGTCCGGCAGGGTGAGGCCAGCGAGGGCGGCGTCGTCTGAGACGTCCGGAATGGTGACACCTTCCTCAGCAGCGCGGCGCAGCAGGGCGGCGACGCGGGCGTGCGCGTACTGCACGTAGTACACGGGGTTTTCCATGGTGCGCTGCTTGACGGCCTCGAGGTCGAAGTCGACCGGGCTGTCCGTCTTGCGCGAGAGGAACATGAACCGCGCGGCGTCGGCGCCCACTTCCCTGACCACATCGGCCAGGGTCTCGAAGGTTCCGGCGCGGGTGGACATGCTCACGGGCTGGCCGTTGATGAGCAGGTTCACGAGCTGAATGAGCACCACGTCGAAGTTCTTCTTCCCCTTTCCCATGGCCTCAATGGCGGCGCGCATGCGCGGCACGTAGCCGTGGTGATCCGCGCCCCAGACGTCGATGAGCCAGTCGAAGCCGCGCTCGAATTTGTTGTGATGGTAGGCAATGTCCGAGGCGAAGTAGGTAAGGGAGCCGTCGGACTTCCTGAGAACGCGGTCCTTGTCATCGCCGAGGCGGGACGTGGCAAACCACAGGGCTCCGTCTTTCTCGTAGGTGTAGCCCGCGTCCTTCAGGGCCTGGAAGGCCTTGTCCACGAGGCCGCCGTCAACGAGCGTCTTCTCGGAGAACCAGCTCTGGTGCTCCACGCGGAAGTCGCGCAGATCCTTCTTAATCCCCTCGAGGATTTCATTCTTGGCGTACTCGTAGCAGCGCTCCTTCCCGTCCTCGTCGGAAGCGTCCGCCAGGGACGGATCCTTTTCGAGCATCTCCTTCGCGATGTCGGTGATGTAGCTGCCGCGGTAGTAATCCTCGGGTTCGGCCATGGTGCGTCCCACGAGGTTGCGCAAACGGTACCACACGGACATGCCGAGAATGCGCATCTGGCGCCCAGCATCGTTGATGTAGTACTCGGTGGTCACGTCGTAGCCGGCCCTGCGCAGGATGCGGGCCAGGCTGTCGCCCGCGGCTGCGCCGCGGCCGTGTCCCACGTGCAGGGGGCCGGTGGGATTGGCGGAAACGTATTCAACGAGGGTTTTGCGGCCGCCGCCGATGGTGGAGCTTCCGAAGGCCGCGCCTTCCTTCTCCACCTGCTGCACCACCCTGCGCCAGAAGACCTGGGAGAACGTCACGTTGCAGAAGCCGGGACCCGCCACCTCAACGTTTTCCACGCCGTCCGTGTGATCCCTGATCCACGCGGCCAGTTCGGCCGCTATGTCGCGCGGCGCCCTGTGCAGGGGCTTCGCAAGGAGCATGGCCAGGTTGGTGGCCACGTCACCGTGCTTCGGATCCTTCGCGGCCTCCACAACCGCCTTGGCCGGCCATTCGAGGCCTTTTTCCTGAAGGAAGCCGCTGAGGGCTGAACGCACACTGTCAAATGCCTGCATTGCTGTCTCCCAATATCAGTGAACCGCGGGCGTGCCCGCGGTCCCGGCTCCGGGGACCGGGCGCCTTTTCCCGCGCCGGCCGCTCCCCGTCCGCCTCTTCGTTATCTTCTGAATGAGTGAAAATTCCGTGATTAACCGTTAATTTTTTCAAGGCTCCCGAGATCGCTCACGAGACCCACGCTGATGCTGCCGCTTTCGATGCCCATGGGCTCGAGGCAGCGGGACACCATCTTGCCGAGCACGGCCTTCGGTCCCACCTCAATCCAGGAGCGGATGCCCGCTTCAGCCTGGCTGCGCATGAGCTCGTCCCACCGCACCGGACTTGTCATCTGGTTCAGCATGGCCCCGCGGATGCTTTCGCCCTCGGCGAGGGGGCCGCCCGCGGCGTTGCTGTAGAAGGGAACGCGGGGTTTCCTGAAGGTGAGCTTCTTCAGAAGCTTCGAGAATTCCGCGTTGGCCTTTTCCATCAGGGGGCTGTGGAAAGCGCCGCTCACGGCCAGGGGAATGGCCCGGCCCTTCGCTTCCTTCGCGAGGCTGCCCACAAGGGCCACGGCCTCTTTCTCACCGCTCACCACGTACTGGCCGGGGTTGTTGTAGTTGGCCACGAGAACGGTCTGGCCGCTTTCCTGACGCGCCTTTTCCACGATGCTCTCCACCTTTTCGAGGGGAAGCTTCACCACGGCGGCCATGGCGCCCCTGCCATCGGGGTCGCTTTCGGCCATGAGGCGGCCGCGCAGGGAAACGGCCTGCAGGGTTTCTTCCGGCGTGAGCACGCCGGCGGCAGCGAGGGCGCTGAACTCGCCGAGGCTGTGCCCGGCGACGGCAAGGGGCTTCACTTTGCGGGAAAGGGCCTGCCACAGGGTGAGATTGACGACGGTGAGCCCGGGCTGAAGCGCCCTGGTGTCCTCCATCTCCTCCTTGCTGCCTTCCCAGAATATGCCTCTCAGCGGGAGGCCGCTCATTTCCTCAGCCTGTTTCCAGAGTTCCATGGCTTCGGAGCTGGCGTCCGCCACGTCGCGTCCCATGCCGGGCGTCTGAGAGCCCTGGCCGGGAAAGAGGATGGAAAATTCCTGCATCTGTGCTGCCTCCCTTGGCTGCGCTGTTTTCCCGTGCGGGAAAGCGTTTTTGAACCTTAAGTATTACGTTAACTTGCCTGTGCTTGCAAGTAGAGGCCTCACGGGGTAGGTTTCACGCACTGCCGGCCATCCACCGGCGGCCTGAGACGAGCACACCCGGAGACGCCATGAAGAAATTTACGCATACGAAGAGCGGCAGCGCGGGTTTTGTCCCGCCGCGCAGAAGAAAGGGCGCGCCCGCCGCGGCGGGCGGCACGACGAAGTCAGGGAGAACCGCCCCCGGAGAAAAGCCCCGCGTGGGGCGCATCAGCGATGAGGCCATGCGGGACTGCCTCGCCGCCTCGGGCGTGACGGTCTCCTCCCAGGTCCTGCCCCGTCTTGTCACCTATGTGCACATGCTCATGACCTGGAACCGCGTCATGAACCTCGTGGGCCAGGAAACCTGGCAGGACGCGGCCGGATTTCTTGTGGCCGACAGCTTCTACCTCGCCCCCTTCCTCGAAAGCCTGCCCCTGCCCGGGGATCCCCGCGTCCTCGATCTCGGCGCGGGCGCCGGACTGCCCGGCATCCCGCTGCGCCTGCTCTGGCCGGAGGGAAGCTACACCATGATAGAAAAGCGGCAGAAGCGGGCCATGTTCCTGATTCAGGCCTGCGGCACCCTGCACCTTAAAAAAACGGACGTGCAGGCCGTCCCCGCTGAAACGTACTTCGCCTCCCACGCTCCCTGTGATCTCATCGTGAGCCGGGCGTTCATGCCGTGGCGTGAGCTTCTCTCCTTCATTGACGCGGCGCTTCTCCCCGGCGGCTTCGCCGTTTTCATGATGAATGATCCCCTTCCTCCGGATGTGCCAGAGGGATGGCTCGCGCATTCCTCAAAATCCTACAGCGTGCGCGGTCACGTCCGCTACCTCTGGGCCCTGCGCCGCGGAGAGAACTGATCATGGCCGGGGAAGAGACAAAGAGGAATCTCCCCGTGCCCCTGGCCTCTCCGGGCTCGGATGCGGGGCAGCGCCTGCGGGGCATATTCTGGATAGGGCTGACCGTGCTCCTCGCCTTCGGCATGCGCATGCTGGAATGGCCGTCCTGGAATGATCCCGAGTACCGGCTCGGTTCGGAGCTCCTCCTCGCCACCCACGACGCCTATCACTGGGTGGCGGGCGCCGAGAACTTTGGCTTCGGCGCCGGGCATCCCATGTCCGAGATGCTCCGCCTCATGGCCCTTGCCGTGCACGCCGAACCCGCGTCCGTGGCATTCTGGTTCCCCGCTGTCCTGGCGAGCCTCGTGGCCGGCATCGTGGCGGCCTGGGTCTGGATCCTTGGCAGCCTTGAGGCCGGCGTGGCCGCGGGACTCCTGACCTGTCTTGCCCCCGGCTTTCTCGCGCGCACGCTGCTCGGCTTTTACGACACCGATCTCGTCACCCTGTTCTTTCCCCTGTTCATGACCCTGGCTCCGGCGGCCTGGGCCACCCGCTACATGCTGCTCCCGAGGATGATGCTCGAGAAGCTCGCCGCCTCCACGGGCATCGGCGTGGCCAGACGGGTTTTCGGGCCGGCCGTGGCCCGCTTCCCCCATTTCGGCAATCCCCTGCGCTGGCAGTGGGTGCTTTTCCTCGGCCTTTCCGGCGTCATTTCCTGGTGGACCCAGGAATGGCATTCCGTTTTCCCGTACCTCATCCGCTACAATGTGGCCCTGCTCTTCCTGATGAGCGTCTTCCTCGCGCCCCGCGGGCGGACAAGGCTTCTCCTTCTGGGTTCCCTTTCCTACGCCCTGCCTGCCCTCTGCGGCCCGGCTGGCTTCCTCCTTGCCGCTGTGCTCATGCTCGTGGTGGGCCGCTCCGCCAGGTGGCAGACCTTCTTCACGGACTGGCGCGTGCTTCTGTGCTTCTGGCTTGCCACGGCCTTTTTCATGGTGCAGGGCTCCATCCTCACCACCATCATCAATCAGGTGAACGCCTACCTGAAGCACACGGGCGACGCGGCGGCTCCCGGCGTGACGGATCTCGTCTATCCTTCCGTGGCCCAGTCCATCATCGAGGTGCAGGATCTCTCCCTTTCCGCCGTTCTCTCCTATTTCCATCCCTGGACCGAAGCCAGTCTGGCCGGCATGCTGGGCTACTGCTTCGTCTGCTGGCGCAGGCCCGGCGCGCTCTTCCTCCTGCCCCTGGCAGCCCTTGGCCTCCTGAGCACCCGTCTTGGCGGCCGCATGGTCATGTTCGGCGCGCCTGTCGTGGCCATAGGCCTCACGCTCTGCGTTTTCTGGATCGTGCAGCGCCTCGTCTCCGTGCGCCTGCGCGGCGCCGCTTCCGGCATGATCGCGAGCACCATCGTGACCGTGACCCTCATCGCGCCTTTCCTGCAGCTTATTCCCGCCATGAGCCAGGGCCCCATGATCAACCGCCGCCACGCCGAGGCCCTTGCGCGCATACGCACCATGACTCCGAAGGACGCTATGGTCTGGCTGTGGTGGGACTGGGGCTACGCGGCCCATCATTTCTCCCGCCGCGCCACCATCGCTGACGGCGCCCAGCACGGCGGCCCCTCCCTCTATCTGCCCGCAGCCGTCTTCGCCACGGATAATCCCCGCTTCGCCCGCCAGCTCATCCGCTACACTTCGGAAAAGGGCAACGAGCCGGGCAATGTCTTCAAAGGCCTCAGCGGGGAGCAGGCCGAGGCGCTCATGAACCGCCTGCGTTCCCCGGACACGCCCCTCATTAAGGGGCGCGGACGGCAGTTCATCGTGGTCAGTTTTGAGATGCTGCGGCTGGGCTTCTGGATCAGCAACTTTGGCAGCTGGAACTTTGCCCAGGCCGGAGGGGAGGGCGGAGCTCTCTCCATCGTGCCCCAGTCCCTGGCCTACCAGCTTGACAGGGGCCTCGTGCAGGTGGAGGGGACGGGCACGTCCATCGCGCCGGCCTCCATCAACGTCTTCGAGGAAACGGGCGTGACCTGCCGTAACTACGTGCAGGAATGGTTCGACGCGCACAAGGGCGCGAGCCAGGCCGAGCAGCAGGCCTTTCTCAATACGCGCCGCAACGTGAATTTCTTCTTCAACCGGGTGACCGGCGAAAAGCTCGCCATGGATCAGCGCCTTTACAGCTCCCTCATGGTCCAGCTTCTTCTCTCCGATCCCCAGGATCCGCGCTTCTCACCGTACTTCAAGCTGCTCTACGACAACGTCTTCGCCCGCGTCTATGAGGTGCGCTGACCGTTTAGTGATGGTAGGGAATGCCCCGGCGTATGCACTCTGTCCGGTAAATCTGCTCGAGCAGCACGGCGCGCGCGAGCTCGTGCGGGAACGTCATGGCCGAGAGCCTGAGGAGCAGGGCGGCCCTGCGGCGCACGTCGTCCGTGAGCCCGAAAGGGCCGCCGATAATGAAGGCCGGCGTGCCCCTTGCTGCCTGATCGAGACCGGCCAGATATTTCGCGAGGGAAGGCGAGGTGAAATCCTTTCCCCTTTCGTCGAGCACGATGGGCACGTCATGCGGCCCGAGCGCGGCGATGAGGCGCTCCCCCTCGGCTGCGTTGCGTTTTTCCACGGGCAGCGACTGGTCGGCGTCGCGGACTTCCGTTATGGTGAAGGGCCGGAAACGGGCGATGCGCTTTTCGTACTCGGCGCAGGCTTCGCTCCAGAAGGCCGTCTTCACGCGGCCCACACAGATTAGACGCAGAGGTTTACCACTCATGGCTTTCAGACCTGGCAGATATGTTTCGTTTTCCGAGGCGGTGGCCCTTCTGAAGGAGGGCGGCCTTCTCGCCTTTCCCACGGAGACATTCTACGCCGTGGGCGGCAGCGCTCTCGATGCCGGCGCCGTGGAGCGGGTATATCAGGCCAAGCTCAGGCAGGCAACGAAACCCCTTCCCGTCGCCGCTGGCGATCGCGGACTCCTCGGGCGGTACGTGGATTTTACACATGTCCCGGATGTCCTCCTGCGCCGCTGGCCCGGACCCCTGACCCTTGTCCTGCCCGCCTGCCCCGGCGTCTTCCCGGCGAAGCTTCTCGACAGGGAGGGCAGGGTGGCCGTGCGCGTCACCCCCCATCCCGTGGCCGCGGCCCTTTCCATCGCCATCGACGCGCCTCTCACCGTTTCCTCGGCCAATATCCAGGCGCACAATCCCGCCCGCACTGCGGCTGATATCGAAGAAGCCCTGGCCCTGGCCTGCGGCGGCATCCTCGACGAGGGGCCTGAGCCGGAAGGCGGCCTGCCGTCCACCATTCTTGAGCCCCTTCCCGACGGCTCCTGCCGCGTTATCCGCGAGGGAGCCAGTCCCCTCGCCGCCCTGGCCTTTGACGGCGTGGATTTGCGGCATACGGAAGAGAGCGGGCTGCTCCGCTACTAGAGAGCAGTCTTCTCCGGCCCGGGATCCGCGCCTCTTTTCTTCTCTCTTGCCACAGAAGCGGCTTCGGGGCATATTTCATGACGATCCGGCAGGAGGTCTGCCCTATGGAAAAGAAGATTACCTGTCCCCTGTGCGGGGGCTCCTTCCCTGTCTACGCCAATCCCGCCCCCACCACGGACGTGGTTATTTTCTCGGAAGACGGGCGCATCGTGCTTGTAAAGCGCAGAAACGAGCCGCACGGCTTTGCCCTGCCCGGCGGTTTCGTCGATGAGGGGGAATACGTGGAGAACGCAGCCATCAGGGAGATGCGTGAGGAGACCTCTCTCTCCGTCTGCCTCCTCGGCGTGCTCGGCGTGTATTCCCGTCCCGACCGCGATCCTCGCAGGCACACCATGACCGTTGTTTTCGCGGGCGTCCCGCGGGATCCCGGCGCCATTCAGGCCGGAGATGACGCGGGGAGCGCCTTCTGGTGCGATCCTGAAAACCTTCCTTCCCCCATGTGCTTCGATCATCCCGGCATCATCACTGACTTTCTTGCCTGGCGCCGCGGAACCAGGTCTCTCGCGCCCGTTTCCACTGACTGGCTGAAAACGCCGGAAGGAAGCGCGAACACCGCTTTACTGGAGACGCGCGCCTGCGGCGGGACTTCCCGGCCGGACTGCTGATTCTTTTTTCCCCCGGCTCATTTTTTCTCCGCACCCCCCGCGGTTCATCCGGACGGAGACCGGCGCCGCTGCCGCCAGGCCTCTCCGCCATTTTCCTGGAGGTATCCATGAAAACTGCTCTGCTTCAGTGCAACCCTGTGACCGGCGATATCGCGGGGAACGTGGAAAAGATTGCCGCTGCTGTGCGCAGGGCCGGCGATGTTGACCTCTGCGTCACGCCCGAACTGGCCCTGTCCGGCCTCAACCCTGGCGATTACCTGTCCATGAACGATTTCGTGGAAGGATGCCGGAGGGGGCTCGACATCCTGGCCGAAACGTTTAAGGACGGTCCTGATCTGCTCGTGGGCGCGCCTGTCATCAGCGTCTACGACCCGAAGCTCCTTTCCAACGCCGCGGTGCATATCCACGGCGGCACATGGGAAGTTGTCTCGCGCAAGATCCGTCATCCTGCCAGCCAGGATCCCGAGGCCCGCTTCTTTGACCGCGGCGTCTCCTGCGGCATCATGACCCTGCAGGGCTGGCGCCTCGGCGTCGTGCTCTGCGAGAGCGATTCCTCCGACGAGTTCTGGAACGTGCAGGGCGTCGGGCACAATCCGCTCCTCGATCTCATTTCCCGGGGCGTTGACGCCATCGCCTATATGACGGCTACCCCCTACACGAAGGACAGGGCCGGCGAGGAGTACGCCATTCTGAGCCATGTGGCCGCGAGACACCATGTGCATCTCCTCTGCGTGAACGCCGTGGGCGGCAATGACGGCCTTGTCTACGCCGGCCAGAGCACGGCCTTTGATCCCACGGGCGCTCTTTACGCCAGGGGAAAGGCCTTTGAGGAGGACGTGGTCGTCCTGGATACGGCCGGAGGCAGCGCACCCGTGGCCCCAGACTTCGCCTCGTGGGAAGAGGGCGTGTTCGGCGCTCTCGTGCTCGGCACGCGCGACTTCGTCAATAAATGCGGCCTTACCCGCGGCATTGTGGGACTCTCCGGCGGCATCGATTCCGCCCTCGTTCTCTCCGTGGGAGTTGAGGCTCTCGGAAAGGATAACGTCACGGCTGTGCTCATGCCTTCCCCGTATTCCAGCAGGGGGTCCGTGGACGATGCCGCGGAGCTCGTGAAAAACCTCGGAGTGAAGAGCGTGGTCATGCCCATCGAACCTGTCATGAAGGCCTTTGAGCAGACCATGTCCCAGGGCCTCGGCATGTTCGAGACGTATCCCGGGGACTTCACCTTTGAGAACGTGCAGGCCCGCATCCGCGGCACGCTTGTCACCTCGCTCGCCAACCGCGCACGCGCCCTGGTCCTGAACACGGGCAACAAGAGCGAGGGCGCCATGGGCTACTGCACCCTCTATGGCGACGCTGTGGGCGCCCTGGGTGTTATCGCCGACCTCACCAAAACCCAGGTTTATGACGTGGCCGAGTGGTACAACCGCTCGAGAGGCAGCAACGTCATCCCGAGAGCCATCATCGAGAAGGCTCCTTCCGCCGAACTCCATCCTGGCCAGAAGGATTCCGACTCCCTCCCGCCCTACAGTGAACTCGACCCCATCATCGAGACGCTCATCGCGGCCGAGCCGAGAACTCCGCTTTCTCCCTGCGGCCCGCGCGGTCCCGAGGTGCGCGCCCGTCTCTTCAGGTCGGAATTCAAGCGCCGTCAGGAGCCCCAGCCCCTGTACGTGAGCGCCAGGCCCTTTGGCAGAGCCTGGTCCGTGCCGCTCGCCGGCAATTTCCGCCTGCCCCGCTAGCTTTTTCCTGCCGGCTCCGGAATTTCCGGAGCCGGCGCCGTTTTCCCACCCGCTTTTCTTGCCCGGCTTCCGCTATGGGAGTAAGGAAAGCGGGTAACGTGCCGGCGGTCCCCTGCCGGCTTCCCGAGTTCTGAGAGAGGAGAGAAATACCATGGCTGAAGCCCCGGAAAAAAACCTGGCAATGGATATCGTGCGCATCACCGAAGCAGCAGCGCTTTCGTCGGCCCGCTGGCTCGGCCGCGGCAACAAGGAAGCCGGTGACGGCGCCGCCGTTGAGGCTATGCGCAACAGCTTCACCACTCTGCACATTCAGGGCACCGTGGTCATCGGCGAGGGCGAGAAGGACAAGGCTCCCATGCTCTATACCGGTGAGAAGGTCGGCATCGGCGACGGTCCGGAACTCGATGTGGCCGTTGACCCCGTGGAAGGCACCAACCTGCTCGCCTACGGCCGCCCCAATGCCATTTCCGTCATGGGCGTCGCTCCCCGCGGCAGCCTTTTCAATCTTGACCGCTCCTTCTACATGCAGAAGCTCGTGGTCGGCGCTGAGGCGAGGGATGTCATCGACCTTGACGCTCCCGTGGACGTCAATCTCACCCGCGTGGCCCAGGCCCTCGGCAAGGATGTGACGGACATCGTGGTTTTCGTTCTGGACAAGCCCCGTCACGCCCGCCTCATCGACGAAATCCGCAAGTGCGGCGCCCGCATCCAGCTCGCCACTGACGGTGATGTGGCCGGCGCCCTCATGGCCGCTGATCCGCGCAATGAGGTGGACGTCATGATGGGCACGGGCGGCACCCCCGAGGGTGTCATCACGGCCTGCGCCATCAAGGGCATGGGCGGCGCCATGGTCTGCCGCCTTGATCCCCAGTCCTACCCCGAGAGAGAAGCCATCGAGAAGACCGGCTTCGACATGCGCACCATTCTGACCCAGGACGATCTCTGCAAGTCTTCTGACTGTTTCTTCGCGGCTACCGGTATCTCCGGCGGCGACTTCCTGCACGGCGTGCGCTACACCGGCCGCCATGCCATCACGCATTCCCTGGTTCTGCGCGGCAAGACCGGCACCATGCGCTACGTGGAGGCCTATCACGACATCAGCCGTCTGCGTAAGATCAGCGCGGTGAAGTATTAATATGCGGCATACGTACATCCTGTCTGCCCTGGCCGCGCTTTCCGCCGTGGCCCTCGTGTCCGTTTCCCCGGAACAGGTTTCTGCTGCCGGAGGCGGAAGGGGCGCTGTCCCTTCGCTGGACGCCGTCCCCCAGAGCGCGTCCCCGTCAGGGAAAGGACCGGCTTTCCCCGGCCTGGAAAAGGCAGGCACCCATACGGTGTACGCTGGACAGCCGGAAATCACGGAACCTGAAATGCAGCGCTTTATCAGCGTCCTGCCCGGATTCAGGACCTGGGTGAAAAGCAGAGGCGTGACCGTGCGCCCCGCAGTGACGAAGGGGAAACCCGACTTCACCTATCCCCCAGAGGTTGGTTCCTGGCTTTCGGGGCAGGGATGGAATCCCGATCGCTTCTTCTGTGTCTTCGGACGCACGGCGGCCGGTATGACCATTGTGTCCGAGGGCGGGAGCGCCGGTGCGAAGGCTTCCGACATGCCTTCCGTTTCCGTGCGGGAACTCGATCTCGTGCGCCGCTATCTGGCCGGGCTTCTGAACGCGTTTTCGGAAAAACCGGCCGCTCCCGCGGCCCCGGCCCGGTAAAAGATGCCGTTGAAGAGTGAAAATGAGAGGCGCCGTCCTGGAAGACAGGGCGGCGCCTTTTGCTGTTTTTGTGCCCGGGAAGGAGCCCGTTCAGCGGATCTGAAAACAGCCCCGGAAAATGACGCAGAAAGTGAATCTCCGGCCGCTTCTGAAGATGTCCGGCAAGAGCCCCCGTGTCTGTCGGCACCGGGCATTCCGGACGCGCTGCGTGTCGGGACCTGCCGCGGGCTGACGGTATCCCTTATCTGCCGTCAGGGTGGCTTGCCGGACCGGGGCGTCCCGGCGCGTAGCTTCCCTCGTTCCACTGCGGTTCCGCAGCGGTGAAGGAGTCCATGCCATAGGCTCTGCGGAACTTCTCCTGGGCCGCGGCGTCGCCAATGAGGTAGATTCTGTCGTGCATGCCGAAGCAGTAGGTGGCGGGCGGGTTTACGTAGACGCGGCCGTCTGGGCAGTGCACGGCCAGAACAGAGCAGGTGGTCCGTGCACGTATGCCGGATTCCATGAGCGTCTTGCCGGCCAGGGTGCCGTGTATGGTGTAACAAAAGACCACGAGGCGCTCGTTGAGCATGAGCAGGCGGTCAGGAAGGAGCAGGTTCATGATGGTGCTGCTCACCAGGGACGAGAGGGAGAGCACGACATCGGCGCCGGCCATATGCAGGCCGTTGATGTTGCGGTCGAGGGAGGCACGGCTGATGATCTGGGCGTCAGGGCGCAGTCTGCGCGTGTACAGGGTGAGGTAAATATTGGCGTCGTCATCATGGGTGGTGACGATGATGCAGGGCGTTGTGCGGATGCCGGCCTTTTCAAGAAGATTGAGATCGCTGGCCTCGCCCACCACGAAGCGCGTACCGCTCTCCACCTTCACGCCGCCGTTTCTGTCAACAACGGTACAGGGAATGCCGCGGCGGTTGAGGCTGCGCGCCACGGCCAGGCCCACGCGGCCGCCGCCCAGGATGAGGGCCCGTTCCTCCGGCTTCGGATCCTTGTCCGTGCTGCTGATGAGCCTGTTGAAGGCCTCGAGCTGCTCCTCCGTGCCGGCCACCACGAGGATGGTGCTTTTCGTGAAAACGGTGTCGAGACGGGGCAGGCTGAAAGCGCCGCGTTCCCAGACGCCGACCACGTTGACTCCTGTGAGATTTTTGAGGTTGCTCTGCTTGAGCGTCTTGTCCACGAGGGGCGTGCGCAGGACCGGGGCCTCGCCGATGGCGATGCGCCCGAAGTGGCCAAGTACGCTGAGCCGCTGGCTCGCCTTGATGACCCTGCGGCCCAGCGCCTCGCCGAGAAGGCTGTAGAAGTGGAAACAGCGGGAACAGCCTGCCATGCGCAGAATGTCCCGGGCCTCGATGCGCGCCACGCCGGCCACGATGAAGAGGTTGGGCGCGGCTTCCCTCGCGGAGAAGACGATGTTGGTACTGCGCACGTCCGTGCTCAGATTCTCGTCCAGAGTGACAAGGAGTGAGGCTTTGTCCGCGCGCAGGGCCGCGTAGGTGCTCTTGTCATCGTACTCGCCGCGGGCGCATTCATAGCCGCGCTCGATGAGGGGCAGGGCGGTCTGCGTGTCGTCGCAGATGAGAATGGCCCGGACTCCGTAGCGCTGCAGGTTGCTCGCGAGGTTCAGGGCGATGGAATCCGTTCCCGCGATCAGAATATGATTCTTGGTTTCCGGGGGCAGCGAATGCGGCACGCGCTCCCTGAGCTGACGTTCGCTCCAGGGGCGGTACACGTGCTGCATAAAGGTGAAGGGCAGGAGAATGGCGAAATAGACGAGGCCCACCAGGAGCACCAGAACGGAGAAAATGCGGCCGAGATCCGTCGTGAACGTGATGTCGCCGAAGCCCAGCGTGGTCATGACCGTGAGGCACCAGTACACGCCGGAGAGCCAGGTCTGCTGCTGCCCCTCGTAGATCATGAGGAAGTGGAAGCAGATGGAGAAGAGCGCGATGATCAGCACGAGGATCAGGAAATAACGCCTGATCGCCGCGATGTGCTGCTGTTTTTTTTGGCGGTCTCTCGTGTCAGAAACCGGTTCTGGATAGAAAAATGCCATAGGATTCCTCGGATTCCGCGCCGGCTGCTTTCTGCGCTGACGGCTCCATACTCCGTGTTTTTTCGGGCATATTCCCGTTCCCGTCAATAGCCGGCGCAGGGGTTCCTCCAGCGCGCTGCCATTTGCAGAGCCCGCCTTTCTCGTTTATTTTAAAAAAAGATACCTTATCAAGGAGGGCTTTTTTATGGCGATGGGAACTATCCGCGAAATGGGCAGAAAGGCCCGCGAGGCGTCGCGTGCCATGGCGACCGCCACGCCTGCCGCCAAGACCGAATTTCTGTATGCCCTGGCCCGTCTGCTCATGGACCGCAGGAAGGAGATTATTGAAGTCAACAAAAAAGACGTGGAGGAAGCCGTCCAGCTCGGCCTGGACGCCCCCCGTCTGGACAGGCTCACCCTGACCCCGGCCATCGTGGAAGACATGCACAGAGCCTGCATCCAGGTAGCGGATATGCCTGATCCCATAGGCGCCCTGGACAAACAGTGGCAGCGTCCCAATGGCATGCTCGTTGGCAAGATGCGCGTGCCGCTCGGTGTCATCGCCATGATTTATGAGGCCCGCCCCAACGTGACCGTTGACGCGGCCATTCTCTGCCTCAAGGCCGGCAACGCTGTTATCCTGCGCGGCGGCCGCGAGGCCCTGAACTCCAACCGTTTCCTCGCGTCCCTCCTGCAGCAGGCGCTCAGGGAGGCCGGCCTTCCCGAGGACGCCGCTCAGCTTGTGCAGACTACGGATCACGCCGCAGTCACAGCCCTGTGCAAACTCGATGAGTATATCGATGTCATGATTCCCCGCGGGGGCGAGGGGCTCGTGCGCGCCGTGACCGAAGCGGCCACCATGCCCGTGCTCAAGCATTTCAAGGGCGTCTGCCACTGCTATGTGGACAGCGCCGCTGATCTCTCCATGGCTCTCAATATCGTCTATAACGGCAAGGTGCAGCGTCCCGGCGTGTGCAACGCCCTCGAATGCGTCCTTGTGCATAAGGATGTAGCCGAAAAGTTCCTTCCCATGATGGCGGAAAAACTCGGCGGAGCGGGCGTGGAATTCCGCTGCTGCTCCCGCTCCCTGCCGCTCATGGGGCCCACCGCGAAGGCAGCCCAGGATTCGGACTGGGGCATGGAGTTCCACGCGCTCATCCTGGCCGTGAAAGTTGTGGACAGCCCTGACGATGCCCTCTCCCATATCGCCCGCTATAATTCCAACCATACTGACGTCATCGTCACCAACGATCTCTCGAAAGCCATGCATTTCGTGCGCGCCTGCGATTCCTCCATGGTGGGCGTCAACGTCTCCACGCGCATGAACGACGGCGGCCAGCTCGGCCTGGGCGCTGAGATCGGCATTTCCACCTCAAAGCTGCACGCCTACGGCCCCATGGGTGTCATGGAACTCACCACGAGCAAGTTTGTCGTTCTCGGCTCGGGGCAGGTACGATCCTGATGCCCGCGGAAGCGTCCGGGAACGGCATCGCCGTTCTCGGCGGCACGTTCAATCCCCTGCACGTGGGGCACATGCGCCTCGCTATCGAGGCGCACGAAGCCCTCGGCGGACTCGTTTCCCGTGTGGATCTTCTGCCGTGCGCCCATCCGCCGCACAAGGAAAGCAGCGGTATCCTTTCCTTCGCTATCCGGACGGAACTCATCCGGGAGGCCGTAGCTCCCTATCCCTGGCTTTTCTGCAATGAGGTCGAGGGGGAGCGCGAAACGTTCTCCTACACCTGGGATACGCTGGCCATCTATGCGGAACGCGAGCCCGGACGGCGTGTCTATTTCCTTCTGGGCAGTCCCGACTATGAGCTGCTTCCCACCTGGCATAACGGCCTGCGCCTGCCTGAGCGCTGCACGCTGGCTGTGGTGCCGCGCGGAATCTGGAGCGAGGAAGACTTTCGGAAGGACACGCTCGCCCTCTGGCCGGACGCTGAACCTGCCCGCACAGACGTTGCCGGGGCTTCGGCCATGCGTGCCGCAGGGGGAGAGATTCTTCGCCTGCCCCTTCCCTGGTTCGAGGTGAGTTCGTCGCTTATCCGCGAGCGCTGGATAGAGGGCCGCTGTCTTGACTATCTGGTTCCCTCAGGCGTGGCCCGCCTCCTCGAGACGCGCCGCGGGGAGGTTGCCCGGCACTGGGAACGCGGGGCGTGAAAACCGCACACCGCGGAGGAGAAAGATCCCCCGGCATAAGGGAAGAGCCCTTCATGGCCGCGGTATTTTTTTGTGCGTGCTAGCATCATATCTTGCGCACGCGGGGTTGTTATCTTATATTTGATACAAAGCTTCCCTGTGCGTAAACGCCGCCCTGCGCGGCATGGCTGCATGCGAAATTCGGGAATTCGTCAGAGGAGAAGCTCAGGGAGTAACGGTTAACCCAGAAAAATTTGGAGGCAGCGCTGTTCTCCTGCCCGGAAACGCGGCAGGGCGCTGGAAAAATTTATGAAGCCTATCAAGAAGATTCTGTGTTCTGTGGACCTTTCCGATCACAGTGCCGAAGTGGCTGAGTACGCGGCTCTGCTTGCGTCCAAGCTCGGTGCAGAGGTGACTGCCATTTACGTGGCTCCCACGCTCAGCCAGTACACCGGGTTCAAGGTTCCGCAGAGCGATATTCACGCCTTCGTGGGTGAAATCGTGAGTGGCGCTCAGGCCAGCATGAACGCCTTCGTTGCCGAGCATTTCGAGGGCGTCAAGGCTACCGGCGAGGTGCTCGTCGGCTACGCTTCCGATGAAATTCTCGCCAAGGCCAAGCGTGATGACATGGACCTCATTGTCATGGGCACCCATGGCCGCAAGGGCATTGACCGCATCATCTTCGGCTCCGTCGCTGAAAAGGTGGTCAAGAATTCCCCCATTCCGGTTCTCACCATTCGCCCGCACGACTAATTTTTCTTAAAAGGGCTGTACGGAAAGGGAAAGGAACCCAGCTTCCTTTCCCTTTCTTTGTCAGGGCGTTGTAAAAAAACCGAAAAAAGTTGTTGACGGGAACCCCCTCACAGCGTATACCCATCTTCACGGAACGTCACCATCGTCTATCCGGTTAGGACAGCGGCCTCTCACGTCGCTAAGAGCAGTTCGAATCTGCTTGGTGACGCCACAAATTTTTCGGCGCACATCTCGTTCAGACATGTGCGCTTTTTTGTAGGGGAAACCGGAAGACCGTCCCCTGACCGCACGGAGAGGTATCGAAGCGGTCGTAACGAGCTCGACTCGAAATCGAGTTACCCCAGTGATGGGGTACGTGGGTTCGAATCCCACCCTCTCCGCCAGAAAAAAGATCCGTCGATCCCGCAGGGCGACTTTCTGCCCTGCGGGATTTTTTGTTTTTCAGCCCGTGGGTTCCGGTGTTTTCAGCCTGCTCCGTGCCAGTTACGAACGAAGCGTTGTACCAGGCGTGGGGGTATTAGGACGGCTTCCTGTCATGCGAAGCAAGGTGCTGATCAAGGGACCAGATATAGACACGATGGGCTGGGCTCAGTGCGCACATTCGTTTCCAGTCGTGAATGATGGACAGGTCCCCGAGTCCTTGTCCCCGCATAGCGAAATCAGGGAATTCGGTAAGCCACTGCTGCATGGCTTCCTGCTTGGGGGTGACTATGGGCGTAAAAGGTGACTTTCCTTCCAGAGCAAGCTGCACCTGTTCCACAAAGAAGACGGCAATTTTTCTTCTCTGTATCGTGGCTGTTTAATCAAGACCAAAATTAAGGTAATGTAAAGAATCTTTCGCACTTTTAAAAAAGGCAAATGGCTCGCCAATCGGTTAAA
>ENA-UOJV01000346-UOJV01000346.1-human-gut-metagenome-genome-assembly--contig:-C82-NODE-346-length-70632-cov-8.161058_pt1 | contig 70632 bp, 73 predicted proteins | sample MGYA00242356_ERZ723903 | MGnify/ENA metagenome assembly ERZ723903
TTTACTAAACTTTTTCCCCCCCCACTCAGCGGCTGTTTGGGGGGGTGGGTGGGCCCCCCCCCCCAACGTCTCCCCAACGTCCCCCTTAGTCGTCCGCCGAAACAACCGCTTCGGCCTTCGGCTGAATGTCTCCCGCTTCGGTCAGCGCGATTCTCGTCAGCGCCGGGCCGATCAGCTCATAAATCAACACGCCGAACAGAACAATGTTGCGCACCATCACGCCGTCCGCGCCCAGCGTCTGCGCCACTGTGACAGACATGCCCAGCGCCACGCCCGCCTGCGGCAGGAGCGTGATGCCCAGCCACTTCTGCACCTTCGGCGGGCACTTCATGAACTTCGAGCTGATGCTCGCGCCCAACCACTTGCCGAAAGAGCGTGCAAGGATATACGCCGCGCCGATGATGACCACCGACATGCTGCTGAATACGTTCAGCTCCAATTCCGCGCCGCTGAGCACAAAGAACAGGATGTAAAGCGGCGCCGTCCAGCGGTCGGTCTTCTCCATGATCTCCGCCGAGAAGTCGCACACGTTGCAGAATACCGTGCCCAGCATCATGCACACCAGCAGGCTGGAGAAGCCGATCTTCACGCCGCCCACCTCAAACTCCATCATCGAGAGGGCAACCGTCAAAATGACAAACGTGATGGACAGGGACAAACGCTTGCTGTTCGATTTGAAATATTTCTCCGCCGCGGAGAAGATGCTGCCCATTACAAAGCCCATCAGGATGGAAAGCACGATTTCCAGCAGCGGCTCAACGAGGATGCTCGTCATATCGTAATTGCCGTAGTTGATCGCTTTCGCCACGCCGAAGCTGACCGCGAATACAATCAGACCGACCGCATCGTCGAGCGCAACGATCGGCAGCAGCAGATCCGTCAATTCGCCCTTCGCCTTGTACTGGCGGACAACCATCAGCGTCGCCGCCGGGGCGGTCGCCGTCGCAATCGCGCCCAGAACAATCGCGTCCGCAATGGACATCGAATCGCCGAGCACAAAGAAGTGCAGCCCGATGAGCACCAGATCGACCATCAGTGTCGCCGTCAGCGCCTGAAAAATGCCGATAACCGTCGCCTGCTTGCCCGTCTGGCGCAGCTGGGAAAGACGGAACTCGTTGCCGATGGCAAACGCGATGAAGCCCAGCGCCACGTCGTTAAACAAACTCAGCGCTTTGACATCTGTCGTCGTCGGGAAGCCGAGGCCCTGCACGCCCAGCTTGCCCAGGCAGTACGGGCCGATCAAAATGCCTGCAATCAGATAGCCCGTCACAGCCGGCAGTTTCAGCGGCTTGACGAAACGGGAAACCAGCAGACCCGCGCACAGCGCGATGGCAATGCTAAGCAATGTTTCCATAACGATTACCTCTCTTTGTTCTTCACTTTTTTCCTTCGTTTACAAGCCAATATTATATCACTGACTTTCACGCAAAAACAGGTGAAAAAGCGCCTGACTTTTGCGTTTTTTTCTGTTCTTTTTGATGCTTTTTCAAACGGTGGAAGGTTGAATCCAGACCAAAAAAGAACGTCCCTTTTTCAAGAGACGTTCTGAATCTGCGTAGAAAAATTACTGCGCAACCGGATACACGCTGCAGCGGGTCTTCTTCTTGCCCATGCGCTCGAAACGGACAACGCCGTCCACCAGAGCGAACAGGGTATCGTCGCCGCCGATGCCGCAGTTGGTGCCGGGATGAATGTGGGTGCCGCGCTGACGGTACAGGATGTTGCCCGCCAGGACGAACTGGCCGTCCGCACGCTTCGCGCCGAGGCGCTTAGACTCGCTGTCGCGGCCGTTGTGGGAAGAACCGGTGCCCTTCTTATGAGCGAAGAGCTGAAGATTCATCGTAAGCATCTGCTTGCCTCCATTCTTCTTTCTGTATCCGAATGAGATTCGGATAAACTTTTTGAATGTCTGTCAGTCCCGTCATGACCGTTTGGAGCACGATCTGCGCTTTCTGTGCCGCACCGGCTTCAAGCTCTCGCGGCAGCTCGCATTTGAGATATCCGTCCCGAACGGCGACGCACGGCGTCACCCCCGCGACGGCTTCCAACGCGTTCACGCCCGTCTGCGTCAGCGCGGAAACCGCGCAGCAGACCAGATCGTAACCCCGTATCTTCTTGCCGCCCGCGTGTCCGCTGGCCAGAAAGCCGCAAACCGCGCCGTCGACAGAAGTATAGACCGTGATGGTGGTCATCTCTTAGCCGATCTTGGTGATTTCCACCTTGGTGTACGGCTGGCGATGGCCCTGCTTACGGCGATAGTTCTTCTTGGACTTGTACTTGTAGACGACGATCTTCTCGCCGCGGATCTGGCCGACGACCTTGCCCTCGACCTTGACGCCCTCGACAACCGGCGTGCCGATCTTCACGTCGCCGTCGTTGCCCATCAGCAGAACGTCAAAAGAAACCGTGGAGTCAACCTGAGCATCGATCTTCTCGATGTAGATCACGTCGCCCTCACTGACGCGGTACTGTTTGCCACCAGTCGCAATAATCGCGTACATTATGGTGACACCTCCTCATAAATACTCGCCGGGTTTAGGTAGCCCTTGGGCATTTGCAGACCTGTCCCGAGCGGCTTGCCTTTCTATGATAGCAGTTTTTCCTGCTGGTGTCAATCATTTTGACGCATTTTTCGTTGTTTGCCTGCTGAAATTTTTTATTTTCGCATGCTTTCCGCTGTTTTTCCGGCAAATTGAGAATTGGATTCTAAATCTGCCATCCAAATCCGCCCCGAAAACGGGAAAAGCGCCGATTGTTCGGCGCTTGAAGCTCAATACCCCGTCGCTTCTTCATTCTTGACCAGCTTGACAATGCGGCTCGTGCCCAGTCTCGTCGCGCCCAGCTCAATAAACTTGTAGGCGTCGTCCAGCGAGGCGATGCCGCCCGCCGCCTTGATGCCCTTTCCCGGCTTCATATGCGCTTTCATCAGCGCCACATCGTCAAACGTCGCGCCGGCGGTGGAGAAGCCCGTCGAGGTTTTGATGAAATCCGCGTCGGATTGGGAGACGATGTCGCACATGCGGATTTTCTCTTCCTCGGTCAGCAGACAGGTTTCAATGATGACCTTGAGCGGATGGCCCGTGCAGGCCGCCTTGATCGCATTGATTTCGGCGAGCACCTCGTCGTCGCGCCCATCCTTGAGCATGCCGATGTTGATGACCATGTCCACCTCGTCCGCGCCGTTCTTCACCGCATCGGCCGCTTCAAAAACCTTCGCCGCCGTCGTGGAATAGCCCGTCGGGAAACCGATGACCGTACACACGCCCACCTTGTCCGCCCTGTCCTGCATATACGCCTTGCACCGCGCAACATAGCTGGCCGGAATGCACACTGTCGCCGTGTGGTACTTCATCGCGTCGTCGCAAATCTGCTGAATCTGCGCCCAGGTCGCTTCGGGTTTGAGCAGCGTGTGATCCACCATCGCAAGCATTTTACTGAGTTCCATCTTGTTTTCCTCCTGCAAGTTCATTATCTTTATTATACGCGATGAACGGCTTCAGAGCAAGCGCCTGTCAGGTTCTTTCTTTTTTTCGCAATCGGGCGTATACTGATGTCATACGAATGGAACAGGAGGTCTTTTTTCGATGATCATCGGCATGCGCGGCCATGATTTTGGCCGTATGGAACCCCGCGCGCTGGCTTTGGCCATCCGCGAGGCCGGGTTTGAAGCCACGCAGCTCGCTTTCGCCAAAGCGTTTCCCGCGCCCGCAGAACAGTATATGACCCCCGGCGCGCTCAGTGAAATCCGCAGCGCGTTCGCCGGAATTGTCCTGCCCGTGATGGGCTGCTACGTCAGCGCCAGCGATCGCGATCCCGATGTGTTGGCGGAGGCAAAGGCGCGTTTCAAGCGTTCCCTGTCCGCCAGCGTCATCCTCGGCGCGGGCTGCGTCGGCACGGAGACGACCCATTTCACCTTTCCCGAATCCGAGCGTGAAGCCGCCTATGCCCGCCTGCTGGATTTCACCCGCGAGGTCTGCGCACACGCCGAACAGGTGCATGCGCTCGTGGGCATTGAACCCGTCGCGCTGCATACGCTCAACACGCCGGAACTCGCCCGCCGCCTGATTGCGTATGTCAGCAGTCCCAATCTGCGCGTCATCCTCGATACGGCGAACCTCGTCACGCCCGAAACCGCCGCGCCCGAAGCGCAGATGGAGATTTTGGAGCGTGCGCTTTCCTGCTTCGGCAAACGGATCTGCGTGCTGCACGTGAAAGACGGCGTGTTTAACGGCGAAGGCAAGTGGGAAAACCGTCCGCTCGGCCAGGGCGTGATGGATTGGCCGCGTCTGCTGCCGCGCCTGCGGGAACATAACGACACACTCTGCGCTCTGCGGGAAGGCGTTTTTCCCGGTATGGCGAAGGAAGAATGCCAAATCATGCACCGCTGGCTCGGCGAATAAGCGGGCTGAGCATCTCTCCCGCTTCTTTTTCAATCTGCTTAATCCCCAGAATCGGCGGCTGAGGGTGCACATGTTCCCCGATATGCTTCTCCATCCACACCATGTCATACCATGTGTCAAACTTATATCCGCACTGATGGAACGCGCCGATCATGCGGTAGCCCATTTTTTCATGGAATCGCACGCTGTCCAGGGTTAAATGCGCGTCCGGCGCGCTCGGCACGGCGATGCAGGCTTCCACGTTGGTCAGCCGCTGCATGCTCAAAATCGTTTCCATCGCGTCATAGAGTTTCCGCCCCACGCCCATGCGCCGAGCATCCCGCTTCACATAGACGCTCATCTCCGCGCACCACTGATAGGCCGCGCGCGGATGGAACGCGCCCGCATACGCATAGCCGACGATTTCGCCGTCGTTTTCCGCAACCAGATACGGAAACTTCTCCAGCGTATGCGCGATACGCCCGGCAAATTCTTTCTCGCTCGGCACATCGTATTCAAAGGTAATCGCCGTCTCCCGCACATACGGCGCATAGATGGCAAGCAGCGCCGCCGCGTCCTCCAGCCCGGCCATGCGAATTCTCATAGCTGCTCCTTTCCTGGGTCTCTGCCCCAAACCCCACAAGGGAACTGAGTTTTCTCGGTTCAGTATCGTCCACAGACGATGCTCACTCCAGATTTTCAAAGAAATCGTCTTTCTGAACGTCTTCCCCGACCGCCGAATACGCCAGGCCAAACTTTGAGTTATCATACGGCCCAAAATCCTCGACATGATAATCCGTCCGCTGCTGGGAAATATGGCATTCAAATGCCCGGCTGGCGAGATCGAACGCGGTTTGGCCGCCAAACGCCGCCAGCGGTTTGCGCCAATCCATCTTCACCGGATTCTGCTCGTACAGATGGAGATACAGTTTCTTCACCTGCCACGGTTCGCTGTGCGTCATTTTCTCCTGATTGTTTTCATCCGCCGCCAGCGCAATGGCCGCTTGAGCCGCGTCCGCCGCCGCCCGATGCGCGCCGTGGCCGTATTCGCCGTTCACGTCCTGCGTCACCACGACGTCCGGCCTGCACGCGCGATAAGTCTCGGCGACAAAACGATAGACGCTCTCCCGGCTCCATCCCTTCTGGGCGTACATCCCCTTGAGCGTCAGCTGATACTTATCCGGGAAATGGCCGATCATCGGGTAATTCTTCACCCCGCAGAGCCACAGACCGTCCAGCAATTCCAGCCGCCGATATGGCATCGTCGGCACAAGGTAGGCCACCTGCACCTTCCTGCCCATTTCCCCCGCGTAATAGGGAATCGTGCCGCCCAAAAACAGCAATTCATCGTCCGGGTGCGCCGCCAGCGCCAGCAAATCCGCCTTGTCGAGCGGCGCTTCCCATTGCTGCACCCAGTCCGGCGCGTCGCCCTCGCCAAAGACGTGCAGCTCGGCGATAAACAGCCGCCCCTTACCGTCCTTCGGACGGATACGCACAGTCTCAGTCCCCGCGTCCAGCGCAATATACTCGTTCAAAAAGCTGCCGCCGCTCACAGCAACCGTCCGCCATGCGCCCGCGTCGTCCGTGGTCTGCACTTCCAGCGCCGCGATATCTTCATAAAACTGCACATACAGGCCGCCGACGGATTCCTCCGCTTCGATCTCCACATAGGCGTAACTGCCCGACGAAGAGGCCCAATACGTCTGATACTGCCCATCCGTCATGCGTCCCAGCGTCTTTTTGCCTACGGCTGAAAGCGTGCATGTATCCGTGATTTCCTGTGCCGTCTGCGCAAGGGCTGCAGGCGCAAACATCATCAGCGCCGCCGCCAGCGCCCAAAACAGTCTCTTCATCGTCATCCTCCATCCTTTTTCTCTGCGCAGTATGATACCACATTTTCCCCACAAAATAAAGTTTGTCCCTTGCCCTTGTCCCGGTGCGGATGATATAATGGACAGGATAGATTCGAGCGGGCTGAGCCCGCCTGCACGTATGCCGCTGCGCGCAAAGCGTCCGGATTCTGCGCATGCGGATTGTTTTTGTGCATTATCCGTAGAGCAAAAACATAGGGAATGACAGGAAAGCGAGCGATTATCAAGCATGGGTATCAACGCGATTGTCGGCCAGAGCGGCGGCCCCACCTGTGTCATCAATTCCAGCCTGGCGGGCGTTTTCAGCGCCTGCCGCAGGCACGGCGTTCAAAAGGTCTTCGGCATGCGCCACGGCGTACAGGGCCTGCTCAAGGATGAAGTGATCGACCTGACGGAAGCGCTCGACGCGCCGGGAAAGCTGTCCCTGCTGCGCCACACGCCCGCTTCCTATCTGGGCAGCTGCCGCTACAAACTGCCGGAAAGCGGCCAGATGGAGGCCGTTTATCAGGCGATTTTCGACGCGCTGCGCCGCTATGACATCGGCTATTTCTTCTATATAGGCGGCAACGACAGCATGGATACCATCCTCAAACTGAGCGATTATGCCGCCAAAATCGGCAGCGATATTCGCTTCGTCGGCGTGCCCAAGACGATTGACAACGACCTGACCCACACCGATCACACGCCGGGCTATGGCTCGGCCGCCAAATACATCGGCACGACGATCAAAGAGCTGGTGCGCGATTCCACGATTTACGACCTCAAATCCGTAACCGTTGTGGAAATCATGGGCCGCAACGCGGGCTGGCTGACCGCCGCCGCCGCGCTTGCGGAAGACGAAGACTGCGAAGGCGCGGCCATGATCTGCCTGCCGGAAGTGCCGTTTGATCCGGAGCATTTCATCGCCCGCGTAGATGCGCTTCAGCAGCAGACGCCGTCTCTGGTCGTCGCCGTTTCCGAGGGCGTGCGCACAGCCGAGGGGCGCTACGTCTGCGAACTGGCGCATAACCCCGTCAACGTCGATGCGTTCGGCCATACCTATCTGGGCGGCACGGCGCATTATCTTTCCGGCCTCATCGCCGCCCGGCTGCACAGCAAAACCCGCGCCGTCGAACTTTCCACCCTTCAGCGTTGTGCCGCGCACGTCGCCAGTGAAACCGACGTTTCCGAATCGTTCGACGTGGGCGTGTTCGCCGTGGACGCGGCGTTTGAGGGCAAAACCGGCGTGATGGCCGCGCTCAAGCGTGTGAGCGACGAACCCTATGTCTGCGGCTTTGAGCTGCACGACATCCACGACATCGCCAATCTGGAAAAGACGATTCCGCTCGACTGGATCGACGCGGAGCGTTACCGTCTGCACGAGCCGTTTCTCGTCTATGCCCGCCCGCTGATCGCGCAGGAGGTCAAGCCGGAGTATCAAAAGGGTTTGCCGAGACATTTGAAACTGAACTGCTGACTTTTTGCATAGGAAAAGAGCGCCTCCGCACGGGAAGCGCTCTTTTTTGATTCCATTCCGTTCGTCCTTACGCGTTTTCCAAAATCGCCTTCACAGCCAAGCGGCCCAGGGTCATCGTGCGGCCGACGGCCACGCCGACAAAGAACTCCGGATAGTTGCCGCTGAAGAAGCTGCCGGAGCAGTTGCCAATGGCATACAGACCGCCTCTTCCGAAAATCCAGCAGCCGCATGATTTCATGCTCGGTATAGACGCATTGGCGGCTCCGCTTATCCCTGGCCACGTGGAGCAGGCCGATGCGTTCATAATAGCGCAGCGTGTCCATGCTGATGCCGATATACTTTCTCTGTCGTTTTCAGCGTTTATTCTCCAAAGACTTTGACATAATCCTGCCTGAATTTTTCAATGCCCTGATCGGTCAGCGGATGGTGCGTCATCTGCTCGATCACCTTATACGGCACCGTCGCGATGTCCGCGCCCGCCAGCGCACAGTCCGTCACATGAATCGGGTTGCGCACGCTCGCGGCGATGATCTGGGTTCTGATATCCGGATAGTTGGCAAAAATCGCCGCAATCGTGCGGATCAGCTCGATGCCCGGCTGGGAGATGTCGTCCAGCCTGCCCAGAAACGGGCTGACATACGCGGCGCCCGCGCGCGCCGCCAGCAGCGCCTGATTGGCCGAGAAAATCAGCGTGCAGTTGGTCGGAATGCCTTCGCCGGAGAGCGTCTTGATGGCCTTGAGGCCCTCCGCCGTCATCGGGATCTTGACGACCATGTGCTTGGGATCGAGCGCGTAAATCGCGCGGCCTTCCTTCACCATGGTCTCCGCATCCGTCGTCGTCGCCTTCACCTCGCCGGAAATCGGGCCGTCCACAATGGAGGCGATTTCCGCGAGCGTCTGCGCGTAATCGCGGCCTTCCTTGGCAATCAGGCTGGGGTTGGTCGTCACGCCGGCGATCACGCCCATATCGTTTGCCTTGCGAATTTCATCTACGTTTGCCGTATCGATAAAGAACTTCATAGCGATTTCCTTTCGTTCAAAGTAAATTTATGGTTTACGTCTGTATATTTCGCGGCGCGGGCGGAATTTCCTGCCGCCGCTCTCCGGCGCGCCGCACTTCTTGTTGGGGGCTTTTCCGTTTTACGCTTTCCGGCAGAATTGGGCGATTACGGCGACGACTTTTTCCATTTGGAACGGCTTGGCCAGATGGGCGTTCATGCCCGCCTCGAAACACGCCTTCGCGTCCTCGTCAAACGCGTTAGCGGTCATCGCGATGATGGGAATTGTTTTCGCGTCCGCGCGCGCCAGCGCCCGAATCGCCCGTGTCGCGCTGATGCCGTCCATGTTGGGCATCATCATATCCATCAAAATGCCCGCGTATGTGCCCGGCACATGGCTTTCAAACAGTTCCAGCGCCTTTCGGCCGTCCTGCGCGGTGTCCGTGGTGATTCCATAATCCGCCAGCAGCGTTCGGATGATATCGGCGTTCAGCTCGTTGTCCTCCGCCAGCAGCAGGTGAAGCCCGCGTACATCCGCCTTTTTCTCCGGCTCAGCCTGTTCTTGGGCTTCGGGCACAGCGTCTGCCATTTCAAAGGGCAGGGTGATGACAAATTCGGAACCCTCTCCCTCCCGGCTGGATACCTCGATGCTGCCGCCCATCTTGTCAATCAGGCTCTTGACGATGGACATGCCCAGCCCCGTTCCGTGGTACATGCTCCGCGCGTCGATGTGCTCCTGCGAAAACGGGTCGAAGATGTGCGCCAGAAACGCTTCGCTCATGCCGATGCCCGTGTCGCGGATCACCCAGCGGTAAGTCACAATGCCGTCCTGATTCCCCAAATACTGGCAGACCGTCTTCACGCTGCCGCCGGGTTTGTTATACTTGATGCAGTTGCCGTATATGTTGAGAAAAATCTGTCGAATGTGAAGCGGGCTTCCGTATACGCTGCCGATTTTGACGCGTTCCGGCTGTTCCCGGTCATATTCCAGCGTGACGCCCTCTTCTGCGGCGCGCTGCTCCACAATGGTCAGGATGTCGCGCGAAAGCCGATTGAGGTCGAGCGGCTCATGCGAGAGCGCCACTTCGCCGCTCTCCAATTTGCTCATTTGCAGCACGTCGTTAATCAGGCTGAGCAGATGATTCGCCGCAATCTTCATCTTGACGCGGTTGGCGGTGATGAGCGCCAGATCGCCGGGGTGCGCGTCGTCGATGGCGATCAGGCCGATGATGCCGTTGAGCGGCGTTCGGATGTCGTGGCTCATGCGGGAAAGAAAGCTGGTTTTCGCGGCGTTGGCCCTGTCCGCCTGTTCCACGGCGGCGCTCAGCTCTTCGTTGGCACTGCGCAGTTTCTCCGCGTACTGCGCCTGAACCTGATACTCCTTTTCCCGGTAGCTCTGCGCCGTCCGCCAGCGGATCACCTGAATCACCGCCAGAACGACGGCATACGCAATCAGCGCGTAGCACACATTTTGAAGGGTGCTGTCAAACACGTCCCGCTCGCTGCTGTATACATAAACGTAGACGTTCCGCCCGCGTTCCATCAGGCCGAAATACTGCGTCCAATCGTCCTTCGTTCGGTTGGTATGCACCAGCACGTCGCTGGCAGGCGCTTCCTTGATCCGGCGGAGGATGAACAGCTCATCCGTACTGCGCCCGATGAGCGTCTCGTCGTTGCTGGCGATGATGGCGTTTCCGTCGCTGACGACGATGGTTCCGTTGGTCTCCGTGCCGTAACCGGAAAGCATGGAGCTGACGGACAGGCTGAACGAACGGATATATTCCGCCGAAGTATGGTAATACACCGCCACGATGCCCGGCGCGTCTCTGCGCCCGACAGCCGCCAGATCCACCGTGCTTCCGTCCTCGCAGATATAGCGGGTGGCATACCGCTTTTCGGGATACGCCGCCACATCCAGCAGCGACGTGGAATCCAGATATTCGCTCAGCCGTTCCGGCCCGCCGTCGGCCTCGTGATATGCCTCTACAAGCTTCCCCGTTTCATCCATGAGCATCAATCCGGAAACATAGGCCTGACGGGCATAGACTTCCGGCGTGCGGAGACCGCCGCCCGCCGCGTCTTTCTCCATCTCATGGGCAATCTGTCCGGCGCTCTGGATCACGCGCATCAGGCTCTTCGTTTCGTCGGCCAGATCGATGCGGTCGTATCGGTTGCATTGCTCCTTCACATATTGGGCCGTCGTCATCATCATCTGATGGGCCGCTTCCATATCCAGGTGCGCGGCCGTCAGAAACACGCCGACCGCCAGCACCAGACCCAGCAGAACCTCAATATGGAGAATGCGGATGGAAACCCGGTCAGCTTTGCGTTTCATCGATCTCCACCCCCCATGTATCCGCGCGGCTCATCCAGATATTGCCCGATGATCTGCTCCATCGTCCCATCTTCCCGCATTTCCTCAAACACGGCGGAAAGCGCCTTTTCCAGCCCCCGCTCGTCTTCCTTCGCAAACGCGACGCCCAGCCCCACCGTCAGCAGCGGCTCATCCAGAATGCGGTATTCCAGCCCGTAATCCGCCATGCACTGCAAAATTGCCGTTTCATGCGCGGCGACCGCGTCCACATACCCTTTGCTTAGGAACGGATACATCAATTCCCGGTTCTGCATCGAAAAAATCTCGCCCACCGCCGGGATTCTGGGGTCGTCATGCGAAAGAAAGATATCCTCCGGCTTGGTCGTGGTCTGAACAGCCACGCGCCGCCCAGCCAGATCGGCAAGCGTATAGATATCGCTGTCGCTGCGCACCGCGACCACCTGACGGCTGACCATGTACGGCGCGGACCAGCGGTATTGATCTTCGCGGCCGTCAATGGAGAAACTGCCCCAAATGCAGTCGATTTCGCCGCTTTCCACCAGCTCTTTTTTCGCTTCCCAGTCGATGACCGAGAAAACGGCCTTATACCCCATGCGCGCAAAGGCTTCCGTTGCCAGATCCACGTCGATGCCCGTGGGCCGTCCGTCCACATCTTCATAATTATACGGCGGGTAATTATCACTGCCGACGACGATCACGGGTTTCACGCTTTTATCCGTTTTTTCTACGGCTTTTTCCGCGCCGCATCCGCCTAACAGCAATGCGGCACACGCCAGCATCGCGGAAAACGCGGCGATTTTCCTGCCCTGCATAGCAACACGCTCCTGTCGTTTAACCGGTCTTTTATTACACTTCTTTCCATTTGATTTCAATACAGTGTAATTTGATTATATCCTATTTGATCATATCATATTTGCAAGTGCATATCAAGAACAGGCAGAATATAAAAGCCTTTTTTCCGAAAGAAAGATCGCATAATCTTAATTTTTTAGCGGAACCTTAATATCGATGTGACCGGATGGGACGATCAGGCGAATAAACCGGATATTTCACCTCTGAATGAGCCAAAAACAAATTCCGCACCAGAAAGCAGGCTATGCCCTCATCAACTCCCCCTGCCTTCTTGTGGTGCGCTTTTCTCTAATCCCGTCTTGCGTAGTCTTTTCCCCAAACACAACTTCATAACTTGCGTCGTCGCGAATCCCCCGATTCGCTCTGTTTGGCTATGCCGTTATGTTTTCATCCTCTATTTTATCGCATCTGCTCTTCTTTTTGCAATTTCCTATAAAGAAAAAAAGAACCCAAGATTCTAATAGAATCAAGGGTTTTTCTTATGGTGGAGCATAGCGGATTCGAACCGCTGACCTCTACAATGCGAATGTAGCGCGCTGACGAAGCACGCCTACATACGCCCTGATTCTTTCTCAATTCATGCAAGCTGTACTGTTGTAGTAAAGCTCATCCGGGCACAAATCCTGCCCTTCCGGCCACTCCACGGTATAGCCGTTGACGGACACTGCGCTGAAGTACCCCGGATCCTTCAGATTGCCATACCAGCTTCCTTTGATATACGGTTTTACGTCAAAGCGACGCTTTTCTCCATTATCAAAGGTTACTATGAGCTGGTAATCCGACGTGGGAACAACCTTCGTCGCTGTTGGACGCAGCATCATACCACCTCCTTGGTAACTGCGATAGGGTTATCGAAGCGGCTCAATCTTGAAGTACCCTTCGCCTTCGCTGAGCAGCTTCCAGTTGGCCCGAAGCTCGTCTTCGTGAAGCGAAATCCATGCGACGATCAGCTTGAGCTTATTGGCGGGAATCGAGCCTTCGAGGACTTCTCCGTCGAGGCTCATGACAATTTCATCATCACCATACAGGCAATGGATATGCGGAACATGATGCTTTCCGCCCTTTTCGCTTTGCATCCGAATAATAATGCCATAGAACATGGATAGTGTTGGCATAGCAAAACCTCCTCCATTCTCTATCATGATTCTATCACGGATAATGAAATGGTTCAAGATTTGGAAAGGGGCGCTTCATCAGCGCTCAACCCGCTTTCCTGACCTCCTCCCCTTCGGCGACGCTTCCCTCAAAGCTCTCCGGCGAGATGAAGAAGCGGATGATGATGTTGTAATGCCGGTCAACGGTGATCTTCTCAATCATCCGCGCCAGAATCATCTTCTTCGTGTCGTTGTTGGCGGAATCGAATTCCCCGGCCCAGTCGTGAATCTGCTGAATCTGCGAGGAGAGAGTGCGGATACGGGCGGCCTCGGCATCCTTCTCGGCTTCAAGCGAGGCAAGACGAGCTTCGGCGTCTGCCAGCTCCGCTTTGTTTTTGGACAGCATCTCCTTGAGCAGGTCGGGCTCAAAGCAGCTTTCGCCCATCAGGGAGCGCATGACTTCCTGACGCAGCCGGGCGTCCTGCTGCTGAAGGCGCTCCAAATTGGCCTTCGCAGTCTTAACCTGACTTTCCAGGCGGCTGCGCAGATGACGACGGGCTTGCTCCTGCCAGACGTCATCCACCGTTCGGGAAAGGCTGTGGAAGTACTGGTGAACTACATCAAGCACGGCGGATTCGATTTTCGCCGCTGAGTAGACCGCCTGCCCGTCGCATAGCTTGGCCTTTACGCTGCCGTTGTAGCAGCGGTAGATGGGACGATGATACGCGCCGTTTTTTCTCTGCTTGGTGCAGTAGCCGCCGACGAGCTTCTTTCCGCAGTGCGCGCAGTAGAGAAGGCCGGACAGCAGTGACGCACCGTAGACGCTGGTCTTGGTCGGCGCATCCTCCGGCATGACGGCGTTCTCCGCCTGCCGCTGCTGCGTATACTTGCGGGGAATCCGCTGGCTGAGTGCATACTGAGCGAATTGCGCGGTTTCATCGGAGATAAGCCGCAGGGCCTCATTTGGCTCCGACAGCGTGTCGTTCATATGAAACCTGCCGGTATACATGGGGTTGCGGATCATGCTGCGGACGGTCTGCGCCGTCCAGACCTTTTCGGGATTGGGATACTTCTCATTGAGAAAGTTGGCGGCGCGAAGCGTTCCATAGCCCTCATGGACGACCAGGTCGAAGACCTCCCGGACAATGGCGCCCTGCGCTTCGTCGATCTCCAGATCATAGAGCTGGCGGTTCTTCTTGCCGACGCGCCCCTTGAATACCAGACGGTAGCCGTAGGGCACTTTCCCGCCGCGCCAGATGCCGTCTGCGGTCATCTGGCTGTGCGCAGCCTTGACGCGGATGGAGGTTTTTTCGCTCTCGCCGCCGGCCTGCCAGAAGCGGATGTAGTTGATGAGCTTGTCGCTGCGGCTTTCAATCTTCTGCTGGCCCTCGCGCGTGCTCCAGACCTCGATGCCGTGGTCGATGAACCACTCGACGAGGAAGGGTGTTTCGTCCTCGCGGCGGCCAAGCCGGTCAAACATGAACACCAGCAGAACGTCAAATTTCTTTTTCTCGGCAAGGGCACGGATGTCCAGAATGGCGTCGCGATTCTCGGCGGATACCTTGTAGCCGGATACGCCCTTTTCCACACGCTCGTCGAAGAAGACCCAGTCCTCCATCCTGTCGATGAAGGCCAGGCATTCGCGCCGCTGCATGGGGATGTCATCTGTATTCTGGTCAACCTGCCCTTTGGTCGATACTCTGTACAGGCAAAGCACTCGTTTCATGATCGCTGCTCCTTTTCTTTACAAAGGCGGCAATCAGCATCCCGGCAATCTCGTGATGGATGCGGGGATTCTCCATGCCGGGAAACAGCAGGGAGACGTGACAGCCGTTGGTCGTAGTCAATTCGCGAGACACCTGCACAGATGGTAACGCGATATTCGAGTTGTCAAGGTTCGTGAGCTTCCGCTCGTTCTTATCATAGCACATAATCATATTCCTTTCAATGTCGTATTGGTTGGAGTTGGTGAGCGTTTTTTCATGGTGAAGCAAGGAGAAGCGCTGGCTTTCTCTTTTTTTCAGAAAAACAAGGCAGAAAAGACTACCGCATTTTCCTGCGTACATACGTACATGTGTACAAGCCCCATGTATGTGTGTACGTATGTACACAGAGAATCGCGGAAATTCTCACTTACAGGGAATTTCAGACAAACGGGTTATCATCCGAGCAATCGCGCTGCCATCCGTCTGCCGTTCTGAGTGGGAGCCTTAGCACGGGCTTAATGCCGGTAAAGCCCCACACGCGGCGGCCGACGAGGTTCGTCAGGTTATTGGAGTGCTCGATGCTGTACTTCTTCTGATTGGCAATCAGGAATTCCGAAAAGCTCCGGTTCTTGAGCGGCGAGAAGCCGTTCTCCCGGCACCATACGGTGTAGATTTCATAAAGCTCCTGCGAGCCAACCTTCCCTTCGGGCGTGAGCCGGATGTAGTCCCCGGCCTCCATAAAGAGCAGCACATTGTTGGCATCCTGCTTAACCGCTTCCCGGTTGGAACGGGAGCGGGCGCTTTCGGTGAAGCGGAAATGATTCGCCACCAGACGCTGCAGCCCTTCAAAGGCCCAGAGAAAGATGCCTTCCAGCTCGCAGCACATTTTCTCCGCGATGTCGGGGTCATCCACGCGATCTGGCTGGCGCTCCCTGGTGGTCAGAATCAGCTGGCGGCGATAGAAGCCGTTGCTGCGGTCGTAGAGGGATTGGAGATCGCCATTGCTGAATGCCAGCAGCCGGGCAAACATCCAGCCCTGATAGCTCTGCTTGCCCTTCTTCTCCAGATCCATGCGCCCCTGTGCGGTGACCAGCGACTTGACGTAGTTGGTCTGACGCAGGGCTTCCATGCGCATGTCATCGTCGATCAGCAAATGGATGTGCTCCAGATCGGCGCGGGCAAAGCGGTTTTCGGACACCTTGCCCACGCTGCCGTCCTTGGCGTTGCAACCAAAGAGATGGGACAGAACGGTGCCGATCTGCGACTTGCCCTCGCCACCGCTGCCCTTGATGACCATCATGCGCTGTCCCTTGTTGCTGGGAATCAGGCAGTAGCCGATGTATTCCTGCAGGGTGGGGATGTCGTCCTCGTAGAGAAGATTGCTCAGGAAGCGCAGCCACGTTTTCGGGCTGGGCGCGGAAGGATTGTAAGCCACCGGGAAACGGCTGCGCACGATTTCATTTTTTGCTGCGGAGAATGAGCCATCCAGAAACAGCGTGCCGTTCGCCACGTGAATCCGGTCGGTCCGTGGCGGGAAGTCGTCGATGTGTGCCGTGATTTTCAGAAGCTCGATGATGTTGGATATCTTCTTTGGAACGCTGGTGGACGCATACGGTTCGATGATCTGATAGATTTCAGTCTTAAGTGGCGCTTCGTCGGTCATGCGTCCTTCCGGCGTAAAGAAGCTGTTTTCGGTGTAGAGCAGCTTGTGCGAAGCCAGAAACTCCCGGCAGAACGCCGCTTCATTGATACTCTGTCCGTCGTACCAGGGCGGGAACTGGTCAGGCCGCAAGCGCTTCGTCATGTGCGTTCGCCTCCTCTCTGTGGGTGGCGTTCCAACGTTCGATGCTGTGTATGGTGCCGTCGCCGAGCAGAGAGCTGGCGGTATCTTTGCGGATAACGCTGTCTGTATCGTACAGGCAGTCAATCATATAGGACACCTGCGGCAGCGCATGGCTGGCGGATACGAAGCGGCCGTCCCATTCATCCGAGGGATGAACAGGAGCAAATCGTTGCTGACGATTTTTCAGGAGCCGTTCATATTCGATCAGCACGGAGGCGCAGTGCCCTTCCCGTTCCCGCTGGGATTCCTCCTGCCGGATACGGGGAAGCGCAACGGCAGCGGATACCGGCGTGTTGGGGTCGATGCCGAAATCCAATGCCAGCTTGCGCGCTGCATCGAGGGGAGACAAATTGAACAGTCTGGCGGTGAAGTCGATCACGTCGCCGGTGCTGTGACAGCCGAAGCAATAATAGTAAGTTTCGTTGATCTTCATGGAGGGCGTCTTGTCCGAATGGAACGGACAGCAGCACATGCCGTTTCGCCCGATCCTGACGCCGTAATATGCAGCTGCCTGCGGGACGGTTATGCGGGCTTTGAGGGTATCGAAAATTCTCGTATGTTTCACTTCCTTGTATTCTGCCAGTTTTGTAGGGATTGATTGTTGAAGATGAGTTTTCAGGTTATCGGTTGGTTTCCCATGCTTTATATCGGCTATGTTCATGGGTGCTGCGCTGAGACAGCAGCCGGTCGATTTCATCCGCGCCGGGTGTCCGGGTCAGCCTGTCCAGTTTGGAAGCCTTCTCCTGCATGAGATCATTGTGTTCTGCTTTTCGCTTCCAGTAGGCGGTTTCTCTGAGCATGTCGGTGTTCTTCTGGCGCTCATTGACCAGCAGGGCATAGACCTCTCTCAGCTTGCGGACGAGCTTTTTGATGACTGGGAGAGCCTTCCCTGCGCGGTAGCTCCTGGCAGTTTCCAGCATCCCGGTGTCGGGCAGAAGCTCGTCTGCGGAACCCAGGCTTTGTACGAATGCTTTGACCTCTTTGTCGCTCTTCACAAGTGCATCCATCTTCTTTTTTGCGGCTTCAACTTCACGCTCAGCCTCCTCCCGGTTTGCCTGCGCCAGACGAACAGCCTGCTCCGTGCTTTGCTGCTGCGCCATGATGGTGTCGAGAGCTTCCTGCTCCTTCATGACCTTGAACTGCACGGTGGTCAGGTGCTCTTCCGTGCTGCCGCGTTCGCCGCGCTCCACGTCGGTGTAGCCCGCTGCGAACATGGCGTCGTGGTACCGATCCTGCAGAACGCTGTAGGATTTTTTCAGAACGATCTTCCCGGTTTTCGTGCGCATGGGTTCCCCGAATTCATTCAGCACGGGCCGGGACTGCCACTTCTTGCTGTGGCTGACCTGCATGATGGTCTCCTTGACGGTGCCGACCAGCGCTGGGTCCTTGCAGCGCTTCGACCACAGAATCTGCTTTTCGACGACGGGCACATAGACCACATGAAGATGATAGTGCCATACGTCGTAGCCAAGGGCCTTGCTCATGCCTTGGTTGCGTTCGTCAGCGTGCATGACGGCGGAGAGGATGTATTGCTCGCCGCCGACAATATCGACGGCAGCCCGGTATGCCTCGGCGTAGAACGCCTGTGCAAACTCGTAGCCGCCGTGATTGTGGAAATACGCGGAGTTGACATCGAAAACCAGCTCGCCATAATGGACGGCGTCCTGCTTGAGTCCACGGGTGGAAATGGTGCCGTCCTGCTCCATCTGCCGGAACATCTCCTGATAGCTGCCGGAGGGCGTCTTGAAATGGATGTTCATATGGCTGCGTTCGGGGACAATATCCTCGTTCCGGTAGCAGGCTTTCTGGCGCTCGTTGTGGGCTTCTGCGTCGGTGATATTGCTTTCGGTTCGGGGCTGGTTGCGGACGGTGGTGCGATCCACGCCATCGTTTCTTGCCATGGAATCGCCTCCTTTCTTGGGTGGGTGTTGTAAGTTGCGTTTGGGGCGCGGGGTGACGGGGGTACGGCACTTTCTGCGAAAGTGTAACTACCCACTATGACACTTTCTGTCTTCCTGCGGAATCCAGCAAAGTGCCGTGGGCCAGAGCGCTCCGCCTCTGGACTTCGGGCAGGGGCGCTGCCCTCTGCACACCCGGCTTAATGATAGGAAGCCATGCTTTTGACGGCATGGCTTCCTGCTTTGCGGGGATGGTGCGTTCTGGTGCCAAAGGCGTTGCGCTATACGGGGTTGGAGACGGAATTGTGGTGCTCATGAGCACCAAAGAGCATCAGCAACCGAAGCTGTCGAGATCGTCGTCGAGATCGTCGTCGTCGGGCTCATCACTTCGGATGGAAGAAGAAGCTGTCGGAGGGGCGACCATGATCAGCGCTTTCAGCAGATCACCAAGCTGAACAGATGGAGCTGCCAGCTCCTCCTGGACGATGGAGCGAATCGTCTCCCGCAGGCTTTCGTCTGCGGGTGCCTTGCCGTATGGAAAAACATGTACGCCTGCGCCGGAGCTACGCATTCAGCCATCTTGCGTTGCTGCCGCACGGTAGAACCACTTGGACTGGCGTTCAGGCAGTGTAGCCTTTATCCTCATACACACTTCAGCTTGCACCTCAGTCGTGGCCTGATGACTGGCCAACCTGGCACTTTCCTGCCGTGCTATGTTCCCTGGTATTGGTTTCCCTCACAGGTCAGGCAGGTGCTTTCAGACATGGAGATTCGTCTGCTGCCTTGCGATTGGTAGATTCATTGCAGCGCCTTTTACGGGCGCACGCCGTAGCCGTGGTCGATGCCAATGATCTGCATGTTCATAAGCTGTTTCATAAAGTACCTCTCTTTCGGTTGTTTGGAGTAAAAGTTATGTTTCTTATTCAGAATCTTTTGCTTTTTGTCAATCTTTTTATCTTTATGGGTGTCCCTTGCCTGTTCCCGGCTAGAAACCTTGTTTGGCTCACAGTCAGTCCTGAAGAGGCGCTCGCTTCCGGGAAAGGTGCTTGCAACAGTGGTATATGGGAAAACCGGAAGGTCGTGGCGGTATATCGGGCAAGGAACTTCGGATGCAGTTGTCGAGGTGCATACGACCCCTGGTCGCATGAACAGGATACCGCAATACCGGTTATGACGCTGAGATCGCCACAGATATGAAATTTTGGAGGACCGCTTCCGCAGAAAATTCCATATTTGAAATCTTGTGATTGAATAAAACTGCCCCCTTGTGGAGCAGTCCCGGATGAATTGTTTGTCCAGCCAGATTCTGTTATACTATGGGTAACCTGAATCAAAAGAGGAGATGTAGCAGCTTGCACGAGTACTTTCAGGGAACCGTTGGAGAACGGATTCAGGATTTACTGCGGGAAAAGAAGATGACGCAGGCGGTTCTGGCGCAGCGGACGCAGATTTCCAAAGCAACGCTGAACCGATATATCACTGACGAGAACAGCAGGATTCCGCATGATGCGCTGCTGCAGATCGCCCGGGTGTTGGGCGTCTCGACGGATTTCCTGCTTGGCGCAACCGACATTCCATACAGAACCAATTATGACATCGAGGAACTAGGGCTGACGGCAGCGGCTGCTGCCAAGCTCTACACCGGAGAGCTGAACCCGCATATCGTCAGTCAGCTTCTGGAGAATCCGTATTTCGCCCAGATGGTCAGCGAGATCGCCGCCTTTATGGAAGGAACCGAATCTACGGCAACGGCGACATACAACGGCATGATGAAGGTTGCCAGCAAAGTGATGTATCTTCAGGGGAAAAAACACCTGGAGGACAGAGAGGCAGCCAAGGCTGCGCTTCAGGACATGAAGAATCACATGATTCCTTCGATGCGGCCGGATATGACCATGATCCGTGCCGCTTTCGAAAACCTGCTTGCCGACCTCAGGAGGCAGGCGGATGAGTATGTTCAGCTCAGGGCAAACCTTACCAGCAGTACCATGGAGAGCATTATCCGGCGGCTGGAAAAGCGGCAGGATGGGCTGGACCTCAAGAAGATCACCCTGGAGGATATCGCCGGGGCTATTGCAGAACAGCTGGTGGATACGGGGATGCCGGATGAAAAGAAGGAAGGGCTGAGAAAAAAGCTGGTTGAAGTTTTGAATGATTGCGCAGAGCCGTGCAGAAAACAGGATTGATTTGAAGATCGCGATAAAAAACAAAGGCGAGCCAGACTCCACCTTTCGACAATCGAAAGATGCGTCTGGCTCACTATCCGTCTGCGGAGAAATCGGACAGAGAGGTATTGAGGAAGCACCGGGCGGTCTGCATCGCGCTGGATTCCGGGTGCCGGAGAAAAGAATTACCTAGACTCAGTGTCCTTCTGCCTCTCTTTCGGTTGCTCATGGATAAAGGAAAGACAGGCCATGAAGCCTGTCAGGGGAAGGGAGACGCTCCTTTTGGAAAACGGAGATACGGAAGGAAATGAGGGCATCAAATCACCGCCTTTCAGGCTTTGGGGCAAAGAAAAAGCGCTGACGGGTTTTCCGCCAACGCTGGTTTGGTTTTATCTGATCAACTGGATGTACTGCCCGTGGATAGTTTTCTCCGATGCAGGGCTGCATCATGCGCTCTCGTCCTTCTTTGGCAGTTTACATTACTTGATCCCCAACGCTCTCAGCTTTTTTTGAACACCAGCCGATACGTGCCTGCATTCGACCATAGGGACAGCCGTCACACACATTTTGGGGCTGGGGTGGTACGGCAATCAAGTATGGCGATTCATGTGCTTGGAAAGTAATGACAGGATCGGCCCTTTTCAGGCGGGTTCATTTCAAAACGCAGTCTCCCGACCAAATGTAAAATAGGATTTGTAATATGGCCAAATTATGATAAAATATAGGCAAGGGGGCTGTGCCGTAAGCTGTGTTTGAACCGGAACAATGGATACGGATTTGCGGGCAGACGAATGTGCGCTTCCTTTTTGAAAGGAAGCCCGCGCATGTACGTTAAAACGGGAGGGCGAACAGGATGATGTTGCCGCTGATGATCGCGGTCATGCCGGAGGGAGCGGACCGGGATTATATGGAGTGGCTCTTTGTGGAGCATCATAGGCTGATGATGGTGACGGCCTTTGGCATCGTGCCGCAAAGCGCGGACGCAGACGAGATCGTCTCGGATAGCCTCATCGCCTTATACAAAAAGATCGATAAACTGCGCGGCATGGAGAAAAATGCGCTGCGTCTGTACATCGTTTCGACAGTTCGAAACACGTCGCTCAACTACCTGAAAAAGCATCAGCGAATGAACAGCCCGTTCCTGCATATGCCGGACGCGGTCATCTGCCAGATACCCGGCAGGGACAACACGGAAGGAAAGATCGTCCTGTCCGAGGAACTGGATCGGGTGCGCATGGCCATCCGCGAATTGCCCGAGCGCGAGTGCATGGCGATTCAGCTCAAGTTTGACCTGGACAGGACGGATGCGGAGATTGCGCAGTTGATGGGCATCAGCGTGGACAGCGTCCGGCGGTACATCCATCGGGGGCGGGAGCGAATCCGGCAGAAGGTCTATCAGGAGGAGAAGGACGATGAATGAGAATCGTTTGAATTTTCCGGAGATTCAGGACGCGCACCTGGATCAGATGATCCGCCTGGCCTTCGCGCAGGAGGCCGCGCTGTTGGCACAGGAATGGATGGCGCAGAGCGAGACGCCAGAGACGCCGCAGGAACAGGAGCGGGCAGAGCGGCTTTTGAGGCGGATGCGGGCGCAGATTGACCGGGAGGAACGCGCTGTGCGGCGCAGAAGCCGGAGCGCCCGCCTGCGGCGGATCGTGCCGCGGGTTGTAGAAATTGCGGCCTGCGTGGTGCTGGCTGTCGCTGTGGCCACACCCTTTGCGATAGCGAACGTGGAATTCATCCGCTCAGCGGTGATGAAGCTGCTCATCCGTATCGACTGGGATGAGGGCGTCATGCAGATGAATCTGGTGGAAGACGAGGGCGCCGCGTTCGACGTGCCGGCGGACTGGCCGGGCGAGTACTTCCCGTCGTACCTGCCGGAGGGCCTTGAGGTGACGTGGAAGAGTTATATTCCTGGATATCCATGCATCGAGTACACTTCCGAATCGGGCGAACGAGTGATCAATTTCAGCGAAATGGGAGAGAATTCTACACAAGTTAACGGAATTGAAGGCGCGGTCATCTCGTATATGGACATCAACGGGCAGACCGCTGTCGTGATTGAGACCGAGCATCCGGAAAATGAAGCGGATTACTACGTCGGTATCGCATGGGACAACGGGGAAAAGTGGTTCAGCGTGGATACCAGTGGGATACCCAAGGAGGAAACGATCAAAATCGCCCGCAGCGTCAAAAAAATACTCAAAAAATGAAAAAAGTTTGTCCCGTTTTGGCTTCCTCAGTTGTCTTATATAGTGAGAAGCAATTGAGGAGGTTTTTCCCATGAAAATGCATCAAGTCGCAGCAAGTGTCCTGTGTATGGCTTTGCTTCTGGCGCTCTGCCTGTCTGTTGCCTGTTCAGAAGAAATCATGCCATTTGCTGAAAGTGGAAATTCCGTTCGGGCTGTACTGAGTTTTTCGGGAGGAAAAGTAATTGGTGAAAGTAGAGTAAAGAAACTCGAAGTGGGATGTACCGCGAGTACAACCGTCTATGTGCAGGCCAAGAGCGGGAGCGGATGGACGACCAAGGCTTCGGGAAGCGGTGGCCGGGAAGCAAGCGCTTCCTGCACAGCGCAAAAGGGTACGGAATACCGCACTTATGCCGTTGCAACGATTTATGACAGCGAAGGAAACAAGGTCGATACGGTCAAGAGCTACAGCAGCTCCAGCGTGTATTGATGAATTTACCGGCAGAATAGAACTGTCATCAAGATATCGGAAAGAAAAGGCCGGTAATTACCATAATTCAAGAAAGGAGATGGTACCATTGGTTGGAAATGATAGTCATTTGCTACAGAAGAATTGGAAATAGGAAAAATGGAAGCTTTACAAATGAGACGAAGAACAAAAGGAGGATCATCTACTATGAAGAAAATCGTGCTGAGTCTTGCTCTTGTTGCTCTGATGCTTTTTGGCTTGGTAGCAGCCGCTGAAGGAATCGTCCCATATGGCAATCCGGATACTACATTGGATAATCCGCAGTCTCTTCCGTACAGTTCTTCCTTCAGTTTTAAGGAAGGTTCGACAACCAATGCATTCAAGACTTCTTCTGGTTCCATTACGGTGAAGCTGGAAGATGCTTATTTGACGACGAACAGGACGGCTAAAATCAGTATCAAAGCGTATTACTGGAATGGAAGTACGTGGAAATCGTCGGATTCTAGCAGTGTTACAATCAATAATACCAAGGCTGATTATTCCGTTACGCTGAGTGTTTCTGCAAACAAGCCGCTCTACGTAAGACTTTCCAAAACGGATTATACCGGATATTATGCTAAGGGAACGCTGACGATCGAATGACAGATCAAGTGAAAGTTCTTTTGCGTTAGGTGAGAAGAACTTCTCATTTTCCCACGACAAAGGAAGGTAAAAAAGATGAAACGACTTGTACTTGTGGCGCTGCTGTGTGTGCTGTTGGGCGCTGTGGCGTTTGCCGAAACGGAAGATGAAGCGCGCGCGGCGCTCCAAAACACGTTGATGGAATTGGAGGAGACGTACGGCGCCGAACTGTTGCCCGAAGAACAGATGCAGCTCAGCTTCCTGATCGATTGGGCGGATCGTTACGTGGAAAGCGAGCAATGGGCGCAGTTTGCCGAAGACTTCGGGCAATGCCAGGACGCCCAAAAGCTTTCGGAGCTGCTCAATACGGACTACATGGGCATCAACCAGGCCGAAGAAGGGCTGATGCAGCGCGAGGAAGCCCGGCAAAGAAGCATCGAGATTGTGCAGGCGGCGGGATTTGACCTCGAGCAAATGCCTTACGTATCCCTGGGCAGCAAGGGCGGTTGGAACGGCTGGGAAGTCAGGGTCTCCCAGATCCCGGGGGATGAGCAGCGCACACCGGGCGTCATGCTGGACCTGGCCAACGATGGAGCCGTCCGGTACATGGAGTACCTGGGCGAGCCCACCGAGGCGGCCATCGGCGCGGCCATCAGCGAGCAGCGAGCGCAGGAGATTGCCCTTGCGTTCATGACACAGTATGTGGACGCGGAGGGCGAAGCGGCCTGCACCGCGCAAGCAGAGGATTCGCACTGGAAGGTCACGTTCGAAGGGCAGGCGGACCAGCAGCCGTGTGAGGTATGGATTGACAACCAGACGGGCGCTGTCCTTCTTGTTGAAACGTTCACGAGGTAAAATCCAAATCACCTCGTTGCTGCCGCCTCTGTGAGGGGCACCTGGAATCCGTAACACAAGGACGGAGCAGGACAAGCCGTCCTGCTCTGTCTTGCACAGGAAAGGGGGCGCGATTTCATGACATTCATGGCGAAATTGCTGATGCTGAGCCTGCTCCTGCTGGGCATTTCCGCCTGCGGCCTGGCGCAATCGTGCATTCCTTTGGAGGTTCAGCCCTTTGACTACACGCTGGATGTGCACGGCACGCGCTACGCGGGCACGGCCGTGGTCTCCCCGGTTCCCGAGGAGCCGGTGTATGAGCTGACCGCCGAAGGATATACCGGCGTGCGCGAGGACGCCGAACGGATCTATGCCCTGTTGGGCCACGCGGGCGAGGCGATGGAGGAAAAACACATCAACAGGGAGTACACCCATTCGTACATCATTGGCACAAAAGACGTGCATTTTTCGCCTGCGTGCTTGCGCTATGGGGCGGATCTGGAGAAGCTGGATCAGTTTGACCGGGCGGGCGCGTGGATATCCGGGCTCCATGATACATATACAGACGTATATCGCGGATATCAACTCCCCTGGCGGGAAATCCCCCTGATTGCGCAGACGGACTTTGGGTCGCGGGTAGAGGAGGCGTTTGCCATCCTGGAGAACATGGGCATTGCGTTCGGGGAGCCGGAGGCAGTTGCCTACTGGGATGTCTTTGCGATGCAAAGTGAGTACGACCGGTCACAGTTCGACCAAGAACCCCATACGTTTGAGGAAGCGGACGCGATACTGGAAATTCAAATGCCCACGTATCTGAACGGCATGCGCTTAAAGGCGGCCGGCATGGGAACCAGCGACGCCAGCCTCAACGATTGCCGGACATCCATCCGCGTGCGCATGACGCAGCAGCAGATCATGGAGATCGACGCGGGCGATTGCCGGTTTAAGGCGCCGCAAAAGCAGCGGGGCGGCGAACCCATCCTGCCGGAGCAAGCGCTGGCGCAGTATGAGCAATATCTCAATCAGATGCTGGTCCTCGAAGAGGGGATGACGGAAATCACCGGCATACTGCTCGAGTACGATGTCTGGCATCGCTACACGGCAGGCGTGTTTTCCCCGACGTTTCATTTTTACCCCGTCTGGAGCATCTACACGGCGTGGAGCTGCGATCAACCGGCGATGATGATTCACGCGCTGGATGGAACGGAAGTGATCTGGTGAACCGAAGTGAAAAGGCCAAAACAGCGGCCGCGCCGGCACGGCGGAATGTGCCGCATCGAATCTGCGTGTTTTTGAAAGAGACCTTCCTGACGCTGCGCTTTGCCGAGGGGGCGCTCCTGTGCTGCGGGATCTATGTTCTCGGCGATCTGGTCTGGTGGGGCGCGGAAAGCTTTCTCTATGTATTCGGCGCGTCCACGCTTTTCAGTTCCTTCATTTATCTGTTCCCGGTTTGCGCCGCGTTTCCCTACGCCCTGCGATACCGGGAAAACAGAAAGAACCATTTGGACTACATGATCTTGCAGCGGTGCTCGGTGTTCAGGTACCTGAACACCCTGTTTGTCCGCACCGCCGTCTCCGGTTTTGCCGTCATGGCGGCGGGCACGCTCCTGTTTCTTGGCCTGATTCCCGTGTGTTTCCCTCACGCCGTCCTTTCCTATGAGCTGGAAGAGATCGGCGGCCTCATCATGCCGTTCCTGGAAACTGTCGCCCAGACGGAAAACTGGTTTGCGTACTTCGGATTTTATACGCTGCTCATCGGGATTTCCGGCGTTTTTTGGGGCGTTCTGGCCCTGACTGTCTCCGCATGGGTGGACAACACGTATGCGATTTACATTTTTCCCATTCTCTTTTTGTACGCGATGGACTATGCTGCCCCCAACCTTCACCTGTATTCGCTTTCAGGGCAAATGTTTGCCATGTATTACTATGAAACGTGGCAGCAGGCGCTGCTTTATCCGCTGGTGACCTTCGGGTCGATGAGCGTTTTGTGCTACCTGGCATTCATCTATCGGGGAAGGAGGAACTGCCGTGAGTCTTAACAGGCGTTCCAATCATCTGCTCAGGGACATGGTCATGAAAATGCGGTCCGTGTTCATTCTGCTGTTGATTGTCGCGTACGCAGGTCCCTATCTGAGCCAGGGATATGTGTATACAAGCCGATACGGGGCCGTTTTGAATGCGTGGGGCACGTTTGCCTGCGCCATGAGCAATGCGAAAATCCTGCTTGTCTGTTTTGTGGGCTATATCCTGTTGATCAGCGATGTCCCCTACTTTTCCGCTGCCAACATCTATGAGGTTGTGCGTTCCAAACGGTGGACGATCATGCCCGTGCGCGTCATTGCGCTGTTGAAGGTCACGCTGCTTTATTTTGCCGTGCTCTTTGTGCTTTTCTGCATTTTAGGCGGCTGTACGGATTTCAATCCCAACGTCTGGGACCGAATCCATTATTCCTACGCGCACGGGCAGTACATTGAGGACCTGTATATGGATGTTCCGGGGAATGTGATTGCAAACTACACGCCGTTTTCAGCCTTCGCGGTCAATCTGTGCCTGCTGTTGCTCGTCTTTACCAGCATGGGCCTGCTCTTGCTGTTTGCGGCCATGCTGTTGCCCGCAAAAAAAGTGCTGCTCATGAGCCTGTGCGCCTGGGGCGGGTTTGACATGGCGATTGACGAGATGGGCTTCGGCTACAAAATGTATCTGTATTCGCCGTTGTCCTATACGCGCCTGAACATCATTGACGCGCATCACACCAACCTGTATTACCCCTCAAAAGGACGAATCGTTGCGGCCGCGCTTTTCATTTGTGCTGCGGTCACCGCCGGATGCCTGCTTTTCCCCGTAGAACGCCGGTTGGGCTATCTGAATAAGAAGGAGTAATCATCATGAACCAAATCATCCTTCATGAAATGAGCAAGTCCTTTGGCAAGAAGAATGTGATCAAAGCGCAGAATGCCTGCTTTTCTCCGGGCCAGATCTACGGGATTGTCGGGCAAAACGGTTGTGGGAAAACCGTGCTGTTCAAATGCATGAGCGGCCTGATGCCCACGACGTCCGGGCGTATTGAAATCCAGCTGGACGATCCGGCCCAAAAGGCGCGCCCGTACTGCGGCGTTGTGATTGACGGCGCGGGATTCAATGATTCACTCAGCGGTCTGAGCAATCTCGTCGCCCTGGCGGACATCACAAAAAAAGCCGACAAAAAAGCAATCGTCAGCCTCATGACGTCCGTAGGTCTTTCGCCAGACAACCGAAAAAAAGTGCGGTATTATTCCCTGGGCATGCGCCAGCGGCTGGCGATTGCCCAAGCGATTATGGAAGATCCCGCGATTTTGCTCCTCGATGAACCGCTGAATGGACTGGATTACGAAGGCGTAAAAACGGTTTACGACATCCTCAAGGTGCAAAAGGAGAGGGGAAAAATCATCCTCGTCGCCAGCCACCACGAGGAGGACATCCGCCTGCTCTGCGACGAGGTGTATTGGCTCAAGGATGGCATTCTGGAGCGGATTGAGGACATATCCGAATACACGCGGTTTAAAGAGGAATGGGTCAAAAACGAAAAAACGGATTGAGGAACTGCAAGCGTTTTCAAACAGTACAAAGCTCGCACTTTACGACCTGCATGTTTGATTTCAAATCATCACAGGGCATACAGTGCGGGCTTGTCGTGTATTCGCGGGGAGCAGAGGCGCTTTGCCTGCGCGCTTGCCATGTTCAAACCATTTTACTATAACGAGAGCCTGAGTGTTTGGCTGCGGGGAAAACCGCGGAAAATACCTACGCGGAAGGCATAGGGCGGGGTGCGCAGGTATTCGACGGTTGTTCCCAAATAGGCCGCCAGCGTGTGCGCCATTGCCTTGCGGTCGGTGCAAATCGTTTTGATATTCATGGTGTAAGTGAAAACAATGCCCAAATGCGACGAACCAGAAGCCAAGAGCCTGCTTCCTCAATACATAAGGCTGCAGGCTCTGTCTATTGGTTATAATACGCTGTCACAAAGTCTCGGAATCCGCTGTTACCCATAATTCAACAGGTAAACCATGCTTTGCCGAAGCAAACCACCCATTTCTCCACAATCTCTTCATGATACGCTTCCAGCACGCGCATAATGTTGCGTAGCGCCGGTTCGGGAATCCTCGATCCGTTGCTGCACAGACGGCAGTGCCCGGATGCAAGGAGCCAGATCTTCGTCGCGTGGGGAACAGGATGTCCCTCTGACACATGTACATGAACAGGTTCCAGCGGTTTACCTTCGTTTGCCCAGAAGAATACACAGTAGCGGTCAATCCTCAAGACCAGAGGCACCGCGGAAGCCTCCTTTTTGCGAAAACTCCAGAATCAGCGGGGTCATCTTCAGAATGACCCTTTTGATGTGCTCAAGCTCGTCTGCTGTAAATCCGGCGGCCTCGCGCCATTCCTGCGCAGGGAGGGCATAAACGGCTCGGCAGAGCGCGTCTCTGCGAATATATACCAGCACGCTGCGGTCTGCAAGCATTTCGGAGTGGGAAATCTGCGTGCCGTCGTCGAGCGTGATAAAGGGATACTCCATGACCATTCCTCCTGTTGGGGTGGAGGAATCTGTCAAAACCCGCCGGGAAGAAAAAGAAGCGGGATCGTCGTGACTGACAACCCCGCTTGAGCTGGTGGAGCATAGCGGATTCGAACCGCTGACCTCTACAATGCGAATGTAGCGCGCTACCAACTGTGCTAATGCCCCAAATATTCCCGGCGAATTTTGTGCAGATTCACCATTAACTGCCTTGAGTGTGGGGAGTACATCGGAGAACTTCGTTCTACCAACTGTGCTAATGCCCCATGGCTTATTCACTTCGTTCGCTCGGAACGTTAGATAGTATAGCATAGCCACGCAGAAAAAGCAACCCCTTTTTTACAATTTTTTTCTTTTTTACGAAAAAACGGAGCGGCTCCTTGAAACCGCCCCGTTTTTCCCTGTATTCTCTTACCTTTCCGCCGAGGCGCTCATGCCGATACGCATCAGGTCGTTGGCTTCCAGCTCGATCGTCACGTCAAACGACGTGCTTGTGCCGTCATCGCCGCTGGCGGAAGCGATTTTCACAATCGTGCCGCTCAGGGGCTTATCTTCATATGCGTCCAGCGTCACCTGCATCACATCGCCGACAGCCAATTCGGAAAGATCCTGTTCATCCACCGAGCAGACGAGACGCATCGCGTCTTTCGGGCAATACGTCGCCAGAACAGCATCCTTGGCCGCCTGTTCGCCGCTCACCGCCGAAACGCTGAGCAGCACGCCGTCTTCCGGCATATAAACGTGACCATCGCCGCCGACCATGCCGTCCAGCACATCAGGCACAACGTCAAAGAGCACGTCGCCGCGGCTGACATGCTGGCCGTCCTCCACATATGCGGCGAGCACATAACCCGTAGCCGTCACGCCTTGTGGATCAACGCGGGAAAGCTTGCCCGTGCCGATACAGCTGGAATTGGCGTGGTTCGCGCTGCGATAAACCTTGATGTTTTCGCTCATACGCATATCCGTCTGACTCGTCACCTCCAGCGTGTAGCTCTTGCCCTCCACGCCGATGACGCGTGCCTCGCCCACGCGGTCGTTGTTGCTCGTCGAGCGGATATATACTTTCTCGCCGACGTGAATCATCTTGTTTTCGTTGTCGCTGTCGCCGCCGGTCGTGGTGCATTCCGCGCGATAGAGCACATCCTGCTCGATGTAAGCCAGCGCGCCGTAACGCTCCTCGACAGAAGCGGCGCTGTCGCCGGGCTGCGCAAACACGGCGGTCACCGTGCCGTCAAAATCGGCATAGACCTGTTCGGTGCGCAACGCAAAAAGCGCGTCGCCCATGTTCACCGCGTCGCCCGCAGTCACGGCGTAATTGCCCACCACGCCGCTATACGGCGCGAGGATGGTTTTGGTTTCAGCGCTCTTGATGCTGCCGTCGATCTTGACGCCTTCGGCGAAGGCGGTGGTCGTGACCAGGGAAGCCATCATTGCAATCATCGCAATCCGTTTCTTCATATATCCGTATCCTTTCTTTTGGGCCGTTATTATTTTGTTTGCATTCCGCCACCGTTTCAATCGTAGACTGCTACGCAATCTGCTCTGAAATCGCTTGAAAAGAAGAGCATTCATGGGGCTTTGCCCCATACCCCACTGAGGGATGATTGATATCCCGTTGAATCCCGCACAGCGGGCACGCGATATCAATCCCCATCAGACTCGCTTTGCGGCGGTTTTAAACCTTTTTTACATACTCCTCAGCGCGTCAATCGGGTTCAGGCGGCTGGCCTTGCGCGCAGGCGCCCAGCCGAAAATGATGCCCACCGCCGCCGAAAAGCCCACGCCCAGCCCAATGGCAAAGGTGTTCAGGCTGAACGTGATATCCGTATTCATGCAGATGGCGAACGACACGCTCAGACCGACAATCACGCCGATGACGCCGCCAAGCAGCGAGAGGATGATTGCCTCGATCAAAAACTGCATTTGAATCTGCCCAGGTTCAGCGCCAAGCGCCTTGCGCAAGCCGATTTCCGTCGTGCGCTCCGTGACGGTGACGAGCATCATGTTCATGATACCGATGCCGCCGACGACAAGCGCGATGGATGCGATGCCCACCAGCAGCGACATCATCATGGAGGTCATCAGGTTCATTGCGTCCGTCATGGATTCCATATTGATGATGGTGTAGGTGTTATCCTTATCATTGAAAATGCCGTCCAGCGCCGCTTCCAGTTCGTCCACCGCCGCATCCGTGTCGTCCGGATCGGTGACATAAACCTCTACGGCGGTGACGGTGGAGGTGCCCAGCAGCTTTTTCGCCGAGCTGTACGGTACGTAGACCGTGCCGTCCGTCTTGCCGCCCATCAGGATTTGAGAGAACAGGCTGGCGTTTTCGTCCTCGTCGATCATGCCGACGACGGTATACTCAAACCCGTCGAGATAAAACGTCTGCCCGACGGGGTCTTCGCCGAAAAACAGCGTCTTGGCCGCGTCGCCGTCCACCAGGCAGACGCGCGCGTTGTTTTCCACATCCAACACGTCGATGGCGCGGCCGCGTCGGAGCAGATCCGGATTATGGCGGAAATACTCGTCGTTGTTGCCGTTGACGGAGATTGAATCGCTCCACACGTTCCCGCGCTTGGCCGTCACGGTCGCATTCAGCGACGGCGAAATGCCTGCGACATGTTTGCAATCCAGAATCGTCTGCAAATCGTCGTCCGTCAGGCCATGCTTGATCGCTGTGCCCGTCACGGAGACGCGCAGCGTGCCCAGACCCATTGCGTCAAACTGGGCGTTCATGGTGTCCGTCGCGCCCTGCACAACGGTCATCAGGGCGATGATCGCGCCCACGCCGATGATGATGCCCAGCGTGGTCAAAAACGTGCGCATCTTGTTGCCCGCGATGTTGGAAAGCGACATGGAGACGCTCTCCGCGAACATATCCCACTTCTTTTTAATCATAGGCGCTCACCCCCTCGGAGAGCACGCCGTCCAGAATGTTGACGATGCGGCTCGCGTGGCGCGCGATTTTGAGGTCGTGGGTAATCATGACGATGGTTCGCCCCTCGTCGTTCAGCTCGCGGAAAAGCGCCATCACCTGTTCGCCCGTCGCCTGATCGAGCGCGCCGGTCGGCTCGTCCGCCAGCAGCAGCGTCGGGTTGGTCGCCAGCGCGCGCGCAATCGCCACGCGCTGCTGCTGACCGCCAGAAAGCTGGTTCTGGTAGTGGTGCATCCTGTCTTTCAGGCCGACGCGCACGAGCATTTCCTCCGCGCGCCGCGTGCGCTCTCTGGGCGGAACGCCCGCGTAAATCAGCGGCAGCTCCACGTTCTTGAGCGCGTCGAGCCGCGGCAGAAGCTGAAACTGCTGAAAGATGAAGCCGATTTCCTTGCTGCGGATGTGCGCCAGCTGTTTTTCATCCAAATCGCGAATCATGCGTCCATGCAGAATGTATTCGCCCGACGTCGGCGTATCCAGACAGCCGATGATATTCATCAGCGTGGATTTGCCGCTGCCCGACGGGCCGAGGATGGAGAGAAACTCGCCCTCTTCAATATCCAGATCGATTCCCTTGAGAATGGTCTGCACTTCATTCCCCATCTGATACTGCTTGACAATGCCGCGCATTTTGAAAAAGTCGTTGCTCATGGCGGCCTCCGCTTATCGGCCGGTGCGCTGCTGGGCCTGCATCTGCTCCATCAGCTCGGCCATCGTCACGCCGGAGGACTTGAGCACCGTGTCGCCCGCATTCAGGCCGCTGGTGATTTCGCAGTTCATGCCGTCGCTTACGCCGACGGTCACGCTCTTCTGCTCCACGCTCTTGCCGTCCGCGCCGCGCACGAGCACGTAAGGCTTGTTGTAATCGTCAAACCGCACCGCGTCCTGACGGATGAGCACCGCGTCTTCGGCCTGCTCCTTGAGCACCTTGGCGCTCACCTGCATGCCGGGATAGACGTTCTCCGCCGCGTCAAACGCGACCGTCGCCGTGTAATACGACAGATCGCCGGAGGCCGTGCCGTTCTTGTTGAGCGCCGTCACGCTGCCGGCGAAGCTCACATCCGGCGCAAGCACGTTGACCTGCACCGCCTGCCCCGGCACGACTGCCGCCACGTCGTATTCATCGACGTTCAGCTCGATTTCAAGGCTGTTCATGTCGATGATCTGCACGGTCGTCTCGCCTGCGGTCACCACGCCGCCCTGCTCGACGTACAGCCCTGTCACCTCGCCCGCGATATCGGCCTCAACGGTTTCGCCGCCCTCCAGCCGATACAGGCGCTCGCCTTTTTTGACCTGCTGGTTCTGCGTCACATACACCGTGCGCACCTTGTCGCTCTGCGCGGCGGTAATCGTCTGCACGCGCTTGGCCTTGACCAGCCCGTCAAAATTGTAATAGGTCTCGATGCTGCCCAGCGTCGCCTGCACATCGGTATAGGCCACGTCCTGCGTCTTTCGGGAAACCATCATGAACCAGCCGATCACGGCGGCCACGATCACGAGAATCACAACCCACTTGATCCATTTTTTCTTTTTCTTCACGGATTTTTCTCCTTTACTTTTCAATACGGTGTCTATTATACAACGAAACCCGCTTTTTTTCCTATCAAATGTCTTCCGTTTTCAAAGGCGGTCAGTGTTTTACCGCCTGCCTTCGGCAGCCAACCTTCGGCGTTTTTCATCGTCTGAATCCACCACAGACGGCGACGATTTCAAGCGTCCCTCGGAGAGGGAGGCTTTGCCCTTTCGTACCTGTGTCTTCAAACCAAAAGGCTCCCTCCTGGAGGGAGCTGGGAGAGCGCTGTCAGAGAAGCTGACTGAGGGAGTTTTTACTCCTCCGCCCGCCGATCAAACATCTTCGCCGCGACGAACATCGAAGCGACGTTCACCGCCATCGCGGCAAGGAAAATCGGAAGGGCCAGCGCGGAAATCTTCTCCACGACGCCTTCGCCGCCGAGATTACCGATGATGGCCATCACGCCAAACTCAGCGACCAGCGACAGCAGATAGACCCACTGCCCTTTCGTCACGCCCATGCGGATCAGCAGCGGCATGCACAGCGCATGCGTCGCCAGCACCGTCGCCGCGTAAAGCAGCATATCTTCCATCGCCGACGCAGCCCCTGTCCGAAGGAAAGCAATCAGCGAGCTCAGCACCATCATCACCGCCATGCTCAGATACATCACGATGTATTTATCCGCGACGCATTGCAGTCCCGTCAGCGGCAGCACGGAAGCGTATCGGTCAAACCGGCTGCGCTCGTCAAAACCCAGCAGGTTGACCGGCACCATGATGGAATAGCAGAGCGCGAAAAACACGCCTTTTGCCCCGCCGAAGGAGAAGCAGATAATCATCAACAGATAGATCGTCAAAATCCTTTTAGCCGACAGAAAATCCTTGAATAAAATGCCTTTCATTTCGCCTTCTCCCCCTTTTCCAGCAGCAGCATCATGTCCTCCAGCCCCAGCCGTTCCGTCTGCGCGCCGCGCGGCGCGGCCTGCCGCTCCATCAGCACGCGAACGCCGCCGTGACCCTCCAGCATGCGCGCCACGCCGCGTTTTTCCATCGCCGCATAATCTTCGTGCGTCATATTCAGCAGCGCATAGCGCTCCAGCAGTTCGTCCTTTTCCCCCGCCATCTGCACGCGGCCCTTATGCAGGAAGACCACGTAATCGCAGATTTTTTCCAGATCGGTCACGATATGCGAACTGAGCAGAATCGCGTGTTCTTCCTCCCTCGTGAAGTCGTTGAGCAGGTCGAGGATTTCGTCGCGCACAACGGGGTCAAGGCCGCCTGTCGCCTCGTCCAGTACGAGCAGCTTCGCCTTGTGGCTCAGCGCGACGGCAATCGCCAGCTTCATCTTCGTGCCGCGCGAAAAATTCTTCACCTTCTTGCCCTTCGGCAGATCCAGCCGCGCGCAGAGCGACGAAAACGCCGCGTCGTCCCAGTTTGCATAAATGCCGTGCATCATCTTTCCGACCTGCTGCGCGGTCAGCTCGTCGGGCAGGCAGGCTTCATCCAGCACCACGCCGATATCCTGCCGAACTTTGGTGAACGCCGCTGTCCGCCCCGCCTTTTCGCCCAACACGCGCACCTCGCCGCCGTCCGGCCTGCACGCGCCCAGCATCATGCGAATCAGCGTCGATTTACCTGCGCCGTTTTCGCCGATCAGCCCCAGCACGCAGCCCTGCGGCAGGGTCAGGTTCACATCCTCCAAAGCAAAGTCGCCGTATCGCTTGGCGACGTGGTTCAATTCAATCGCATTCATGGTTCATTCTCCTCCCGAAGCGCGCGGAGCATCTCGCAAAGCTCCTCGCCGCTCACATCCGCCTGCGCCGCCAATTCGGCAACCTTTTCCAAATGCGTCTCGATCTGCCGCAGCAGCTCTTCCCGAATCCATTCCCGGTTGCGCGCGGCGACAAAGCAGCCCTTACCCGCCACCGTGCACACCAGCCCTTCGCGTTCCAGCTCGTCATACGCCCGCTTGGTCGTGATAACGCTGATCCGCAAGTCCTTCGCCAGCGCGCGGATGGAGGGCAGTGCCTCGCCCGCCGCCAGTTCGCCGGAGAGGATCTTCTGTTTAATCTGCGTCGTAATCTGCTCGTAAATCGGCAAGCCGGACGCGTTGCTGATGAGTATCTCCAATCCGTTCATCTCCGTTTCAACTGTTCATGAACAGTATATACAGTTTAAAGCGACCTGTCAACCCATAATTTGATTTTAAATGAAAAAACATGCGTTCAAACCGCGTGAAGTATTCTGAAACGCCGGCGTTCCGTCCCCCTTCGGGGGATTGCTTTTTCCGCCCGTTTCCTGTAAAATGGATATGAAAGAACAAGATTATTTTCTTTTGCAGGAGCGTTTTCATGAAAATATCCATCAGCGCGCTTTCCATCGCTTATGGCCTCACGCCCGAAGCTCTTCGCTATTATGAGGAAAAGGGGCTGCTCTCGCCGGATAGAACCGCTTCCAGCGGCTTTCGGCGTTTCTCCATCGCGGACGTGCAGCGGCTGGGCATCATCAAAGGCCTCCAGCGGCAGGGTTTTTCGCTTGACGAAATCAAGCGCATCATGACCCACTGCCCGCTTGCGGAGCTGGTCGCGATGATGGACGAAAAACGCGCCGCGCTGCGCGAGCGGATTGCTCAGCAAAACGCCGTCTACGAGCGCATGACCTGCGGCACGGATCTGCTGCGCGACTGCGACAGGCTGTCCATGCAGCCCCGCCTCTGCGCAGGCAGCGCGGGTTACCTCATCGATTTCGATTCCGTCTCCGCGCTGTGGGCTTCCGTGCCCAAACTGCCGATTCTGAAAGCCCTGATCGACGCGCTCCCGCTGACCAGTTACTGCACGATCATCCCGCCAGCTCTGCTGACCGGAGGAAGCGCCGCCGCGCGCGTGGGCATCGTCGCTCCGGCTGAATTTATGCACGTCATTCATGCGGATTTTTCGCAGATGCGCCTGAGTGCCGGGCCGCAGACCGTCCGCACGATCTTTGAACTGCGCCCGCCGGAAGAAAGTTCCCTGCAACCCATCGTCGATCTGAACCGCGAGTTTCTGCAAGCGCATCACCTCACGCCCGTCTGTGAGGGCTACACGCGCCAGTATGCGTGGTTTGTGGACGACGACGGACAAATGCGCCATTATTCCGAGCTGATCATTCCGGTGATGGCTCCATAAATAAACTCTGCCGCGTTTCTTCGTCTGCGGCAGAGTTTATTTTTGTTTTTATGGTTTTTCGCCGTTTATTCCGCTTCCTGCGGCACTTTCTCCATCGCCAGCGGCCCATCTGTCCGCACAAACACGGCCAGCACGCGTTCAAGCGCTTCCGCGCCCAAAACGCCGTCAAATTCAAAGCCGCTCGTGCCATCCGCATTGACGACGACGGTAAGCGGGATATACGCCGAGCCAAACTGCCCGAATGCGCTCAGACCGCCGAGGCTCAGCGGCAAATCGGTCAGCTCGTTCTGCGCCCGCGCGGCGGCAAGGCTTTGCACGGTTTCCTGTTCCTCCACACTGACGACGATAAAGCCGATATCCTCCCCGTATTGCGCATACGCCGCCTGAACCGCGGGCAAATCGCTGTAATCTTCATCCAGCCAGCCCGCAAAAAAATGCAGGAGCACTGCTTTTTTCGTTTGGAGCAGGCCGCTGAGCGCCGTCAGCGTGCCGTTCTCGTTCACAACGGTGAAATCCTGCACGGGCTCGCCAAGCTGGGCAACCGCGACGGACGCGGTCAGAATGAGCATCAGGGTCAGCAGCAGCACAAATGTTTGTTTCATCTTTTTTCTCCACACAGCGTCAAAACGTATTTTCAATTCTATTATTTTCCTTTCGACAAAAAAATCCTCCCCGTTTTCGGGGAGGAAAGAAGATTTACGCCTTGTTATCGGCGCGGAGCGCGCTGGCCGCCTGTTTCCGGCGGTTATTCTCGCTCCACGCGTGCATGACCAGCGACAGCGCGATAACGCCGTAGCAGATGAACACGCGGAAATACTCGCCGATGGCCGCGTCGCCGAAGAGGTTCTTGCCGGCCGCCGGGGCGAGGATGAACATCAGGTGGAAGAGCACGCAGCCCACGAGCGCCTGCGTGTTGGTCGCGCGGATGACCGACGCGCCGCCGACCAGAATCGCCGCGCCCGCATACAGACCAACCTGTTCATGCGCGCCGTAAGTCTGGAAGGAACCCATGTTCTGCACGAAAATGAGCTGGCCCCAGCCCGCCAGAATCGTGGAGAACACGATCGCGATGATGCGCACGCGATCCACGTCGATGCCCGCCGCGTTGGCGACCACGCCGTTCTGACCGACCGCGCGGAACTGCTGGCCGAGCCTCGTGCGCATGATGACCACGTTGAACAGGCACAGCAGCGCCACCACGCCAAACGTCGCCATCGGCACGTTGACCATGGAGAACAGATTCTTCATCGCCGGAAGCTGCATGACCGCCGCAGCCGCAGCGATCACGACGAGCTGAACGCCCAGCTTTTTCGCGTTTTTGCGATGGCTGGTCACATAGCCGACGATCAGCACCAGCGCCGCAACGACAGCGAACGCAATCGCTGCCTGAGACGCGGGCAGCTGCCAGAGCTTCTCCAGCGAGTACGCGAAGCCGCCCTCGCGGGAAAGATCCATCGTGTTGGCGATGCCCTTCGAGCCTTTGATCGTCAGGTTCGGGTTATGAATCGGGATGATGTTGTCAAAGATGAACAGGAACAGCAGCTGATACAGGCCGTTGGCGAAGTAGCCCAGGATCATCGAGCCGATCATCTCCTGGCCCTTCATCTTATTGAGCAGCTTGCCGATGAGGAAGCCGAAAATGCCGCCCAGCGGCACGGTCAGCAGCGCCGCCAGCGCCAGGCCGCCGATGCCCGAAACGCCCCATTCCAGCACGAGCAGGCAGGCAATCTGCGCCGCCATCGCGCCGATGGTGATGGCGAAGTTGATGCCCATGCCCGCGACAATCGGAATGATCAGCGAGAGCACGATGAACATGTTGCGCGACAGACGGCCGAACAGCTCATAGAGCACATAGTTGGGCGCGTACCCGGAGAAAGCCATGCACACCGCGCAGAGCACGATGAACATGATGGTCACGATATTGTTGCGCGCTGTGTCGCGCAGTCGATTCTTATCCACGGTTCGCACCTCCCGACTTGGTGAGCGCATAGAGAATGATGCCGTTGGAAATCAGGATGCGCAGCGTCTCGGAGATGGTGCTCTGCGGAACGAGCGCGTTCGCCACCGGCATGCCCAGCGTCAGCACGCCCTGGAAGAGGAACGTACCGATCACCACGTGGCTGATCTTGGCGCGGGATGTCGTCGCGCCGCCGATGAGGATGGCGGAAGCGGCGAGGAAGCCCATCTGTCGCGGGGCCTGATAGAGCTGCATGAAGCCGTAGCTCTGGCCATAAACGATAATGCCAACGGCCGCCAGCATCGTGGAGAGCATCGTGCCGATGATGCGCATGCGATCCACGTTAATGCCGGTCGCCGCAGCGAAGCGCGGATTCGCGCCCGCCGCGCTCATCGCAATGCCGGTCTTGGAGCGCATGAACAGCCACACCAGCAGGCAGCACAGCGCAAAGAACAGCAGCAGACCCGTCGGAATCGTGATGCCGAAAATCTCGAAAGAGAGGAAATCGTTGAGCACGTGGCGGTAGGAGGTCTGCAAGCCGATGGTGGTTCGCAGGCCGTTGCCCAGCGGCCACTTCATGATCGGGCTCTTAAACGGCAGAACCAGCCACGCGATGCACATCAGCGACACAACGGAGAAGCCGACGTAGGTCGTCACGCTCATCTCGCTGCCTTTCAGGCGGTTGAGCAGCAGGCCGTAGAGCCAGCCCGTCACCGCCGCAATCACAAGGCCGACCGCAACCGCAAAAAACAGCCCCGTGAAGCCGGACATGCCGAACTCGATGCACAGCAGGCCGCCGATGAGGCCGCCGATAATGCCGATGGGCAAGCCGAGGTTCAGGCTGATGCCGCACTGAATGCCCGGCAGCATTGCCAGCACCAGCACGCCGTTCATGCCCAGACGCACGAGCGTGTTGCTCAGCTGGCTCGGCAGGGACAGACCCAGAATCATCGCCAGCAGGCACAGCAGGATGAAGAACAGGCCGATAATCAGCCTCGGCACGCCCATCTTCGCCACCAGCGGGATGTAGAACAGCACGGCCGCCGCCAGAATCAGCAGGCCGAACGCGCTAACCGCCATCGTGTAGGCCTCACGCAGAATCGTGCCGTTCAGGCCGGGGTTCATGCCGCTGGCCGCCAGCGCGCGGTCATACTGCAATTCAAAGCGGTCGTTCTGGATGGCGACAATACCCGTAATCGTCGACTTGAGCGTGGCGAGCACATCGTCCGTCAGCGCCGGGAAAACCGCCTTAATCTGTTCGCACAGCGCGGCATACGCGCTGTCCACCTCGGCAGACAGGCGATTCATCGCTTCCGTCGCGACGAAGCCGGAGAGATCGACCGTCTCTTCTCCCATCGCCATGTCGTCGGACGCCGTATCGTCTGCCGCGGCATCCGCAGTCGTGTCGTCTACCGCCGCAGAGGTCTGCGCCTGCTGCGCCGCATAGGCCGCCTGCGCGCTCGCTTCTTCAGCGAAATACGCCTGCTGCGCCGCAAGCAGCACATCAAGCGCCGCGCTCATCGGCTGAGTATCGATTTCGGAGAGATCCACTGCGCCGATGCCCAGCTCTTCCGCCTTGGCACGGGCCTCTTCCTCGGCTTTGGCCGCCGCTTCGCGCACGGCAGACATGCCGCCGCCGCTCTCGCGCGCCTTGGTCGAGGCTTCCGACTTTGCGGCGGCCACATACGCGTCCACCGCGCCGCTGCCCGCCGTATTGAGAATGGCTTGCAGGCGCATATTTTCCAACACCTGCGCGCCGTTTTCGGAACCGCGCGCATTCATGCCGTACAGGCCGACGCCGCCCAGCACCACCGCCAGCACGACGATAATCGCCGCCGCAATCACCTGCGCGCGTGTTGCCCTCAGCTTAGACATGCGCCTCGCCTCCCTTCTGCTTCACATGTTCGGGCTTAATGCCGGACATCGCCAGGCCGAAATCCGCGTCGGACGCGTTCGTCTCCAGCACGTCCACCACCTTGCCCTCCGCGACGATGGCAATGCGGTCGCAGATGGAGCGTAGCTCCATCAATTCGGAAGAAACCATCACGACGGTCATGCCCTTTTCGCGATTGAGCCGCACCAGCGTCTCCAGCACCAGCTTTTTGGCGCCGATGTCAATGCCGCGCGTCGGTTCGGAGACGAACAGCAGTTTCGGATTCATCGCCAGCGCGCGCGCAATGCAGACCTTCTGCTGGTTGCCGCCGGAGAGCGTGCCCGCATGCTGCTGCGCGGAGAAGCAGCGGATATCCAGTTCCTTGATGATCTCGTCGGCATAGGCGCGAATTGCCTTGCCGTCGCGCAGATGCGCGCCGAGGAACTTTTTGGTAAAATCGCCGTTGATCTGCATCGCGTTGAATACGACATTGTTTTCAATCGATTCATCCAGCAGCAGACCCACGCCGCGGCGATCCTCCGACACGATGGCCATGCCGTTTTTGAGCGCCTGGCGCGCGTTATTCAGCGGGGATTTTTCGCCGAACAGCTCGACCTCGCCCGTGCTGGGATAAATACCCATCACGCCGTTGGGAATGCCGACCTTGCCCTGTCCGGCCAGACCGCCGATGCCGAAGATTTCGCCTTCGCGCACTTCGAGGGAAACGTCGTTGACCATCTCGCCGGGCATATCCACGGCCAGATGGCTGAGCTTGAGCGCAACCGGGGTATCCTCCGGCAGCTTGCGCGGCTCGGCGGTGACGAAGGCCGCTTCGCCCTTGCGGCCGATCATCATCTCCGCCAGCTGGGTGACGTCTGTATCCTTCGTGCGGCACTCGGCGACAAGCTTGCCGTCGCGCAGAATGGTGATGCCGTCCGCGGCGTTGATGACCTCGTCGAGTCTGTGCGTGATGAAGATGATCGCGATGCCGCGCGCAGCGATATCCTTCATCACTTTGAGCAGCTGCGCCGCCTCGCTCTCGGTCAGAACGGCGGTCGGTTCATCAAAGACCAGCAGCTTGACGCCCTTTTTGTCGATCTCGCGGGCGATTTCCACAAACTGCATGTAGCCGACCGGCAGTCCGGCCACAAGGGTGTCCTCGTCAATCGACATGCCGACGCTGTCCAGCGCGCCGCGCGCGTCCTGAGACATCGCCTTCATATCCAGCGTTTCCAGATTCTTGCCAAACACGCGGGAGATCGCGCTGGGGCGACTGATTTCGCGGTTAAGCTTGATGTTTTCGGTGATGGTGAAGCCCGGCAGCAGCATGAACTCCTGATGCACCATGCCGATGCCTTTGGTCATCGCGTCGTGCGGGGAAGCGATGGTCGTCTTCTCGCCGTTGAGATAGACCTCGCCGCCAAAGCCGCCCGTTTCATGAATGACGGGCATGCCGAAAAGCACGTTCATCAACGTGCTCTTGCCCGCGCCGTTTTCGCCCAGCAGCGCGTGGATTTCGCCCGGCTTAACCTTGAGCGACACGCCGGAAAGCACGGCGTTTTCGCCGTACTTCTTGGTGATGTCCCTCATTTCAAGGATGTATTCCGAGGCCAATTTCATTCCTCCTTTGAAACGGCAAAAGCGACCCGCCTCAACGCATGTGAAGCGGGTCGGCTTTACCTTTGCTTAACCGATGGTTGTTTTACTCGGCGTAGTCGTTGAAATCGACAGCGCCCAGCAGGACGGTGTAGTAGTTGTCGAAAGTCTGGCCGTCAGCATTGGTGTAGTTGCTGACGATAGCGCCCGGCGCCTTCTCCTCGAACATGGCGGCAATCGCGGCGCCGTCGTTCTTGGAGGTGATTTCACCGGCGATCCACTTCTTGGCGTATTCCACGCTCACGTCGATGATGGACATATTGACCGGGGACGGCCAGGTGGAGTAGCGGCCCAGCGCGTTGTGCTCCTTGAGCACGGCGGCAATCGCCTTCAGCGCCTCGGTGTCGTCGCCGCCAGCCTGAATCTCAAGGCCGAGGGAAGCCGGGAATGCGTGATACGGGCTCGGGCAGCACGGCTGCGGATAGTAGGCGTTCGGCTGATCGAGGATCGCAGCCTGAAGCGGCTCCTGCATTCCGCAGTTCGTGGTGAAGAACGCAACCTTCTTGCCCTCGTATTCCTTCAGCTTGGCCGGAACATCCTCAAGGATGAACTGCTGCGCGCCGGCAACGCCCGCGTCGCCGGTCGGGTCAGGCGCGGTAGCTTCGACATACTCGATGCCGAGCGCCGCGGCGTTTTCTTCCAGCAGCGCCTTACGGGCGGCGATGGTCTCCATCGCGAGGTGGCGCGGGAAGGAGTAATGCACGAACACATCAACGCCCCACTTGGCGCAGGTTTCCATGATGGTGTCGCCCTGCTTCGGTTCGTCGGTGTAGAGCACGAAGTCGGCAGCCGCGGTGATGACAGCCGGGTCTTCCTGCGGCACGCCCGCGATCAGCAGCATGTCGTCGCGGCCCATGGCGCGGATCTTGTCAAACGCAGCCTTTGCGCCCGGCACAGCCTGGCACATGACGATCGCCTTCACGTCCGGATCGGAAGCGAACGCGACGAGCTTGGAAATGGTCGTTTCAGTCTCGGCCATGAAGTTATCCGGATAGGTATCGGTGATGATATGCTCCGGGTCGGCCTTCTGGGCACGCTCGGCGGCGCGGAATTCTTCCTCGCCCTGAGAGGTCGTGCCGGTCAGGATCGCGATCTTCCAGGTTCCTTCGGCCACAGCGCACGCGGCCAGCGCCAGACACAGCATTGCGGCCAGCGCCAGGCAAAGCAGTTTCTTCATAGTGTTTACCCTCCATCCAATTTTTCTATTCGCGACACTTCGTCAGTGCGAAGTGCGAAACAGCTCAAACGGTTTGTCATATTCGAAAACGATTGTTTTTCGTAAAACCGCTTTTATTATACCAGCCTTTTCCACAGTCCGCAAGACCTTTTTCAATTTTTATTCACATTCTTTTGCAATTCCAGCGCTTGTTCTTTCATTTTCAGTTCGTTTTCCGCATTTTCAAATCGTTTTCCTGCATTTTAAAGGTTTTATTCGCTTTTTTCCGTGTGAGCGGGTTGACTTTTTGCATGATTATGCAGGATTCTGCTTTTAAGGGGAATTGGATAGCTTTGTGAAAACGGTTTGTCAACATATCCCGACTTTTTCAGTCAGCAAAGCGAACCGGAAGGAGTAAAAAAAGCCGCTTTCCCCGACAGGCGCGGGGAAAAGCGGCTTTGTTGATTTTTTTATCCTTCCACCAGATGACAGGCCACAAAGTGCCCCGGCGCAGCCTCTTTGAGTACCGGCGCGCTCTGGCGGCACTTGTCGCAGGCCATCGGGCAGCGGCTGGAGAATGCGCAGCCCCTGGGTTTGTTAATTGGGCTGGGCACGTCGCCCTCGATGATCTGGCGCTTCTTCTGCGCCTCCAGCTTCGGATCGGGGATCGGCACGGCGGAAAGCAGCGCCTTCGAGTACGGGTGCAGCGTATGGGCGTACAGTTCGTCGCTCGTCGCCAGCTCCACCACGCTGCCCAGATACATCACCGCGATGCGGTCGGAGATGTATTTGACGATGTTCAAATCGTGCGCGATGAACAGATACGTCAGCCCCATCCGCTCCTGCAAATCGTGCAGCAGGTTGATAACCTGTGCCTGAATCGACACATCCAGCGCGGAAATCGGCTCGTCGCAGACGATAAACTCCGGCTCGATGGCCAGCGCGCGGGCAATGCCGATGCGCTGACGCTGGCCGCCGGAAAACTCGTGCGGGAAGCGGTTAGCGTGTTCACGGTTCAGACCGACGGTCGCAAGCAGCTCGGCTACGCGCTCCTGACGGCGCTTCGCGTCGTACATGTTGTGGATGATCATGCCCTCTTCAATGATCGATCCAACGGTCATGCGCGGATCGAGCGAGGCATACGGATCCTGGAAGACGATCTGCGCCTTTTTGGCGAACGCAAAGCGGTCTTTCTTGTTAGAAAGATCGACAGGCTTGCCGTCGTAAACCAGCTTGCCCTTCGTCGGCTGATAAATGCCCATCAGGATGCGGCCCAGCGTGGATTTGCCGCAGCCGCTCTCGCCAACGAGGCCCAGCGTTTCGCCGCGGTGAATATCGAGGTTGATATCCTCTACCGCGTGCAGCATGCGACCGCCACCGATTTTAAAGTATTTGCAGATGTGTTCGGCGCGAACCAGCACTTCGTCCGTCATTCCTCGTCCCCCCTCTCCGCTGCGCACGGGCAGTCCTGATGCAGCAGCCAGCAGCTGGCCTTGTGCCCGCCGCCCACGTCAAACTCCGGCGGCTGCTCTTCGTGGCAGATCTGCATGCAGTGGCGGCAGCGCGCGGCAAAACCGCATCCTTTCGGCGGGCAGAGCAGGTCGGGCGGCGTACCCGGAATGCTCATCAGCGGTTCGCGCTTGCCCGCGTCGGCGGAAGGCAGGCTGCGCAGCAGCGCCTCCGTGTACGGATGCTTGTGCTCGTAGAAAATCTGCGCGGTCGTGCCGGTCTCGACCACCTTGCCCGCATACATGACGGCCACGCGGTCGGCAATGCCCGCAACCACGCCGAGGTCATGCGTAATCAGGATGATGGCGGTGTTGATCTTGTCTTTCAGCTCCACCAGCAGATCCATAATCTGCGCCTGAATCGTCACGTCCAGCGCCGTCGTCGGCTCGTCGGCAATCAGCAGCTTCGGGTTGCAGCTGAGCGCCATGGCGATCATCGCGCGCTGGCGCATACCGCCGGAAAACTCGTGCGGATACTGCTTGGCGCGCTCCTCCGGGTTGGGGATGTTGACCTGCTTTAAGCACTTGATCGCCTCTTCCTTCGCCTCCTGGCGGGAAAGGTGCCTGTGCAGCTTGATGGACTCGACAATCTGCTTGCCGACCTGCGTCGTCGGGTTCATGCAGGTCATCGGGTCCTGGAAGATCATGGCGACTTCCTGACCGCGGATCTTCTGCATGTCCTTTTCGCTGGCCTTCACGATGTCGTGTCCGGCCAGATTGATTTTGCCTTCGACAATGCGCGCCGGGGGCATCGGGTTGAGCTTCATGATCGTCTGCGCGGTCACGGATTTGCCGCAGCCGCTTTCGCCGACAATCGCCAGCACTTCGCCCTCGTCCACGTGCAGCGTCACGCCGCGAACGGCCTTGACCTCGCCCGCATAGGTGTCAAACGACACATGCAGGTTTTCCATATCCAGAATTCTCTCTGCCATGCCGCTTACCTCCTCAGGCGCGGGTCAAACGCGTCGCGCAGACCGTCGCCGAACATGTTGAATGCCAGCATCGTCAGGCTGATGCAGATCGCCGGAATGATGAGCTGGTACGGATAAATGCGGAAATTCTCAATGCCCAGCTGGGCCAGCGAGCCCCACGAGCACATCGGCAGCGGAATGCCCAGACCGATATAGCTCAGGTACGCTTCCGAGAAGATCGCGCTCGGAATGGACAGCGTCACGCGGACGATGACTACAGAAAGCGTGTTGGGCAGCAAATGCCGCGCGATGATGCGCGCCGCCCCCGCGCCCATGGCTTCCGCCGCCGCAATGTATTCCTGCTGCTTGAGCGCGACGACCTGGCCGCGCACAAGGCGCGCCATCGGAATCCAGCCGACGAGCGAATAGGCGATGATGATGGTCATCATGCCGGGCTTCAAAATCATCATCAGCAGGATGACGATAATCAGATACGGAATGCCGTTGATGATTTCCAGCAGGCGCATCATGATGATATCCAGCGTGCCGCCGAAGTAGCCGGAAATGCCGCCGTAAATGCTGCCCAGAATCAGGTCAACCAGCGCGCTGACCACGGCGATGGTCAGCGACACGCGGCCGCCCATCCAGATTCTGGTGAAAATGTCACGGCCAAGCGTGTCCGTGCCGAAATAATGCACATGGCCTTCGCCCTCCGCGCCGCTCTCGTTGCAGACTGTGCCCATCGGCGCGTTGGTGTGGCTGTAATGCTGCTCGCGGTAATCGAATTTGGAAACCATCGGCGCGAAAATGCTCATCGCCGTCAGCACAAGGATGATCACGACGCAGACCATCGCGACCTTGTTTTTCCACAGACGGCGCATGGCGTCCTGCATGAACGTGAGGCTCGGACGCTTGATCGACTCGCTCTCCTGCGCGCTCTGGCCGACATGGGCAAAGCGGGATTTTTCAATATGTTCCATGCTCAGCCCTCCAGTTTTACGCGCGGATCGATGAAGCCGTAAAGCAGATCGACCACGAGGGTGCAGACGATCAGCAAGCCGCCGTAGAACACGACCGTGCCGCCGATCATCGTGTAGTCAAGGTCTTTGATGCTGGTGACGAAATACTTGCCCAGGCCGGGGATGTTGAAGATGCTCTCGATGACGAACGTGCCTGTCAGCACGGAAGCCACTGTCGGACCCATGACCGTCACAACGGGCATGATGGCGTTGCGCAGCGCGTGCCGCCAGAGAATCTTGCCCTGCGACAGGCCCTTTGACTTTGCAGTCTTGATGTAATCCTGTCCCAGCACGTCAAGCATGCTCGTGCGCATCAGACGGGAAACCGTCGCCAGCGAACCGAGCCCCAGCGCGAACGAAGGCAGCAGCGTCTGGTTAAACTTGCCCCAGCCCTGAATCGGGAAGAGATTGATGCCGAAGGTTTTGCGCAGCTGCAAGCCGAGGAAATATTGCAGCACCGCGCCCAAAATGAAGCTCGGCACGGAGACGCCGATCATGGCGATGAACATGGATACGGAGTCCCACACGCTGCCGCGCTTGATGGCGGCCACAGCGCCGAGCAGAATGCCGATAATCACGGCGAAGATGATTGCGCGAATACCCAGATCCGCCGAAACGAGGAACGATTCGGAGATAATGGTCATCACGTCGCGGTTATAGGTGATGGAAATTCCCAGATCGCCGCGCAGGCAGTTGCCCATATACATCAGATATTGCACAAACACAGGCTTATCCAGGCCGTATTTCGCGTTCATGTTGGCCATCGCCGTCGCGGAGACGGTCTTGTCGCCGATGAACGGATCGCCCGGCAGCATGCGCATCATGAAAAACGTGAGCGAGATGAGCACAAACAGCGTCAGTACCGCATAGACGAGACGCTTGATAATGTAGCGAATCAACGCGCTCCCCTCCTTTTTGTTTTAGAATGCCCTTTTTATCATTTCACCCTTGAAATGGAAGAAAACGGCATGGGTTTTCCCATGCCGCGTTTCTTCGTTTAAGGAGCAGTTTTTGTCTTAGTCGGCAAGTTTGGTGTAGATGAAGTTGTACGCCTGGAACGGCTTGCGGGCGTAGCCCTCGACGAGCTTCTCGCTGACCGCGTAGTCCTCATGGCGCCAGTAGACCGGGATCACCGGCATGTCTTCGGCCAGCTTCATTTCAGCCTGCACGAAGATCTGCTCACGGGCCGCCGCGTCACGCTCGGTCTTGGTGGACTCGATCAGCGCGTCGTATTCCTCGCTGGCGTAACCGGTGTGGTTGTTGCCGTTGGTGCTCACCATCAGGTCGAGGTCGGTCATCGGATCGTTGTAGTCCGGGCCCCAGCCGCCGAAGCACACGTCAAAGTCCAGCGAATTGCGGCGGGCGCGCCACTCGGTGATGGTCAGCACTTCGATGGTGACGTTCAGACCGAGGCTCTTGCGCAGCTGCTCCTGCACAACCTGGCTGAGCAGTTCGTTCTGCGTGCCCTCGGAGGTCATCAGGCACAGGCTGACTTCGGAAGCATCCTTGTAGCCCAGCTCTTCAAGCGCCTTGGCGAGATATTCCTTCGCGCTGTCCAGATCGGCGGTCGGCGCGTACAGCGGGTTGCCGCCGTTGGCCGCAACCACGGCCTCGCCGAAAGTCTGGGTGTTCACGCCACTGATGCCGTAGGCCAGGCACGGAGACGGCTCGTTGTCGTTCTTATACACGGTGCTGATGATCTGCTCGCGATCCAGCGCCGCGCTGATGGCCTTGCGCAGGTTCAGGTTTGCCACATCGCGGCCCGCATCTCTGACGTTGCACCAGTACCAGTAGCTGTAACCGCCCATGTAGTTGCTCGGCTTATAGCCTTCGGCTTCCAGCATGGCGCGCTGCTCGCCGGTCAGGTCAAGCACGTCCAGCTCGCCGCCGACGAAGGCGTTAAACTTCGCGTTGGTGTCGGTGTACTTCACCCACTTGATGCCCGCAAGGTTGACCTTGTCCGCATCCCAGTAATACTCGTTCTTCGGGCAGCTGATGCTGTTCTCCAGCACCCACTCGCTCATGTAGAACGGGCCGTTGTAGCAGATGTATTCCGGCGCAGTGCCGAACAGATCGGCGCCGACTTCGGTATAGAACGGCTCATACACCGGAGCCATGACCTCGAACTTCACATACTGGAGGAAGTACGGCAGGTAGTCCTCCAGCTCGCAAACGAGCGTGTAATCGTCCGTCGCCTTGAAGCCCACGTCCTCGATCTTCACTTCCGGAGCGCCTTCCACGCCGGAAGCGTAATCGTAGTACGCCTGGCCGTTCTTAAAGACGGTCGCGAACGCGTAATACTCGGCGGCGTTGACCGGGTTCAGCAGCTGACGCCAAGCGAACACGAAGTCGTTGGCGGTCACGTCGCCGATGACCTCGCCCTTGGAGTTGACCCACTTCATGCCCGGACGGATGTGGAACGTCCAGGTCATGCCGTCCTCGGAGGATTCCCAGCTCTCGGCCGCAGCCGGAACGATGGAGTTGTCTTCCGCGCTGAGCTTAACCAGGCAGTCCCAGATGTGGCGGCTGACGGAAAACTCGGTGGAGTAGGTCTGGAGGAACGGGTTCATCTTGCTCATCGTGGAGCATTCCACGCTGATCCAGCCCTTTTCGCTCGTGCCGGGATAATACCCCAGCCCGGCGTTCGGGTTCGTTTCCGCCGCGGCCACAGCGCCGACGGTCAGGAGCATGGCCAGCGAAAGCAGCCACGCAAGAAGACGTTTTTTCATCGCAATTTCCTCCCTTATTATCCTTGGCAGAAGCGGGTGCTTGCGGCTCCCGCGCTGTCATGTTATAATCGGATTATAGCACGGGCTTTTTGAATTTGCAAGTCTAAATTTTAAAAAATTCTTTTCCAGCATGTTTAGACGCGTATACATGAGTTTTATTGCATATTGCGAAAGGAGCTTTTATCATGCACGCAGTTTGTGAGGATTTCGACAAATACTTTTCCGCCTGGAATCAGGATGTTTACCGCCTCTGCTTTGCCATGGTCGGGAAAGCCGGCGACGCGCGCGATTTAACGTTCAAAACTTTTTTACGTCTCGGCGCGGCCAAAGACCCTGAAATGAAAGAAAAAGACGCAAAAAACCTGCTTTTTTCAAGTTGTTTTACGCTTTGCGTCGATTCCTTCGGCCAAAAGATGCGCCGCATGCCAAACCGCAAAGCGCTTGAAGCGATGAATCTTCCTTTCCCTGTTACGGACAGTTTGTATGTGTTTCTGAAACGCCCCCTGATGCAGCGCGGCGCGCTTTGCCTTGCGCAAAGTGGCTTTTCCGAGGCGGAAATCGCAAAAATCGCCGGCAGATCCGCCGCGCAATTTGCCTGTTCATCCACACCGGAAGCGGTTTCTGCCCGCGAAGCTGTTTCTTCTATTGTATTTGCCGAGGATGACGCGCATGCTATGAACGATGAAATTTACGCCCGCTTTGAGGAGCGCAGCGTCGGCGTGGAAAACGCCATCCACGATTTCCGTATCCGCTTTGACCGGCTCGCGCCATATCTCGCCCTCGCCGTACTCGTCCTTTTTGCAGTCGCCGTGTATGTCTCATTCAAAATGGCGGGTTGAAGATAAAAAGCGAGCAGCGGCATATAGGATTCCCATTTCTTCTATTCTCTCGGCGACTTTGGCGGGCAGAAAAAAACTCCCTCCGAGGAGGGAGCGGAAATCAAATCGTCCGAATCACGTTGCGGTTCACGCGGCGCAGATACAGCGCGCTGACCATCAGGGAAACCAGTTCCGCAATGAAAAACGCCCACCAGACGCCCGTCACGTCGCCCGTCACCCGGCCGATGACATACGCGCACGGGATGAGCACGACCAGCTGACGAATCAGGGAAACGATCATCGAATACACGCTGTAACCCAGCGCCTGGAACACCGAGCTCGCGCCAATGCCGAAGCCCGCCAGCGGGAAGGCCAGCGAAATGATGCGCAGCGCCGGAACGCCGATGCGCAGCATTTCGTCGGAGGCGTCAAACAGACGCAGCAGCCTGTCCGGGATGGACTGGAACAGCAGCATGCCCACGATCATGATGCCCACCGCCGCGCAGATGGAATACTTGATGGTCTTCTTCATGCGGTCGCCCCTGCGCGCGCCGAAGTTATACGCCACAATCGGCACCGTGCCGTTGTTCAGGCCGAACACGGGCATGAACACAAAGCTCTGGAGCTTGAAATATACGCCGAACACCGCAACCGCCGTAGAGGAAAACGCGATGAGAATCTGGTTCATCAGGAAGGTCATCACCGAGCCGATGGACTGCATCACCACCGACGGAATGCCGATTGCCAGAATGCGGCTGAGCGTCGCGCCGTGCGGGCGGAAGCCCTTCATGCTGATGGAAACCTCCGGGTTCTTGCGGATGTTCATCACCAGGCCGATCGCCGCCGCGACCCACTGGCCGAGGATGGTCGCATAGGCCGCGCCCGCAACACCCATCTTCGGGAAGCCGAACAGGCCGAAGATGAAAATCGGGTCAAAAATGATGTTGATGATTGCGCCCGTGCCTTGGCTGATCATCGTCAGCAGCGTGCGGCCGGTGCTTTGCAGCAGGCGCTCAAAGAGGATCTGCATGAAAACGCCCATCGAGCCGACCATGACGATGGTCGTATAGTCGATGCCGCTCTTCACGATTTCCTCGATGTCCGTCTGCATCTCAAAATACGGGCGCACAATCGTCACGCCGCCGATCATGAAGATCAGGCCGCAGATGAACAGCAGCATGATGCCGTTGGTCGCCGCGCGGTTCACGCCTTTCTCGTCCTTCGCGCCCAGCGCGCGGGAGAGCACCGCGTTCAGGCCCACGCCCAGACCCGCAGAAACCGCGATCATCAGGTTCTGAATCGGGAAGGCCATGCTCAGCGCCGTCAGCGCGTTTTCGCTCACGCGCGCCACAAACATGGAATCCACCACGTTGTAGAGCGCCTGCACCAGCATGGAAATCATAATCGGCAGGCTCATGGAAAAGAGCAGCTTGCCCACGGGCATCACGCCCATTTTATTCTCCTGCATGGGAGATTCGTTTTTCACATTGTTTTCAGCCGGGTTCGCCATGATGTTCCTCACTCTCTGATCCTTTTTCATTCACTTCAATTTCATAATGCACAAGATTATATTTTAACGGTTTATAATCATTCTGTCAATCCGTTTCCATGTAAAAAGCGCTGCTTTTCCTTGAAAGGAAAAGCAGCGCTTTTTTGGTACATTCTCAATAGAACATCAAATACAGCAGCGTCACGCACAGACCCAGACCGAAGAGCAGCAAACCATAGCTCATCGTGTGGCTCATCTGGCTGATCGCGTCCATGATGCCGTCCCACACGGCGGAGATCCTCGCCATCGCGTGGTGCTCGATCTGATGACCGCGCAGCACGGTGTGGTTCAGCCCCTCGGCCATGCCGTCGAATACGCCGCCGACAGCGCGGGTAATCGCGTTGCCGACGTTGTTTTCGGGCTTCTTCTTTCGAGCGGAGAGCACCTTGCGGGCAAGCAGGTCGGCCACAAAGTCCGTCAGGCCGCCGAGGAAACCGAACACCGCCGCAAAGAACAGCGTCAGCGCGCGGATCAGCGGGCGGTAGACGTAGGTTTCCAGCGTGATTTCGCTGCCCAGTCCCGCGAATCTGCCGCCGATATCCAGCAGGCCGTAAATCGCCGGGCGATATACGCGGTCTTCGATATCCAGCCAGCTCGGCCACAGATCCACGTATTCGCGCACGCCCGCTTCCTTCTTCGTCAGCACCGGACGAATGAAGGCCAGATACACGATCAGGCCGATGACCAGCGAGATGCACGCGCCCTTGATGTTGGTCAGCGAGAAGTAGTGCACCGCGTGTGCGGGCGTGGCCGCATTTAGGAAGCCGCCTGCGATATCCGCGATTTTATCCATCGTCAGGGTCGGCGTGAGGCCCAGAATCGGCACAATCGCCGCGCTCAGGAAGAGCGCCAGCGCGGAGAGCTTGCCCATGTACGGTTTTTTCGTCTCATAGGCAATCTGCTGCGTCGGGTGCTTCTCCCAGAACAGGCAGATATACAGCTTGATCATGTACGCGCCCGTCAGGCCGCCGGAGAACAGGTAAATCCATTCCGCGCCGCGGTAGAGCAGCGCCAACGCGCCCATGCCCTCTTTTGCGAGCAGCTCGGCGTATTCCACAATGCCCTCGTGAATCAGCGTCTTGGAGACGTAACCGGAGAAGCCCGGCACACCCATCAGGCCGACCGCGCCCATCAGGAACGCAAAGTGCAGAATCGGCTTCTTGCGGCCAAATCCGCGCACATCGTTCAAATTCAGCTTATGCAGGTTCATGTAAACCACGCCAGCCGCCATGAACAGAATCAGCTTGAAGAGCGAATGGTTGACCATATAGAGCAGCGCGCCGCGCGCGGCCAGCGCGTTTTCTTCGCCCAGCAGGCAGCCCATCGCGATGCCCGTGAGAATGAAGCCGATCTGGCTCATCGAGGAGCAGGCCAGCGTGCGCTTGAGATTGACGGAAAACACCGCCAGCACCGCGCCGCCCAGCATCGTAATCAGACCGAGCACGAGAATGAGGTTGCCCCACGCCGTGCTCGCGCGGAAGATGTTCGCCGAAACGACAATCACGCCGAAAATGCCGGATTTGGTCAGAATGCCGGAGAGCAGCGCGGAAGCCGGAGCAGGCGCAACCGGATGCGCCTTCGGCAGCCAGATGTGCAGCGGGAACATGCCCGCCTTCGCGCCGAAGCCGAAGAGGATGCAGATGCTCGCCGCCCAGATTCTGCCCTTGTTCGGGCACGCCTTCGCCGCTTCATAGAGTTCGTCGATCGCCAGCGTGCCGACCGCATTCCACAGCAGGAACAGACCCATCAGCATCACCATGCCGCCGATGATCGCGACGGCCAGATACGTTTCCGCCGCACGCATGGCGCCGGGCGTCTCGTCGTGCGCAACCCACGTATACGAGGTGAAGCTCATGATTTCAAAGAAGATGAACGTGGTGAACAGATCCGCGGAGAGGAACACGCCCACCGTCGCCCCCTGCGTCAGCAGGAAGAAGAAATAATACCGATTGCGGTTGCGGTAGTGATGCGCAAAGTAATCGCCGGAAAGCAGCGAGGTCATCAGCCACATCACGCCCGCCACCAGCGCATACAGCGCGCGGAAGCCGTCGAGCTTAAAGCTCAGGCCGAAGCCGCAGAAACCCGGAATCCCGGCGGACAGCTCTTTTCCCGCCACAACAAGCCCCATCGCCGCGGCCGCCACGCCGAACTCAATCAGGCAGAAAATCTGCACCGCGCGGTCGCGCAGCTTTTTATCCTTTCGGCCGATCAGATAGCCGCAAACCGCAGCCAGCATCGGGAAAAAGACCAGAAACAGCAACATGTCGTCTTCCCCCCTTCTCACATCACGCCGGCGGAGAGATTCGCCAGCAGCGTGATAATCGGGTCAGAGAACAGGCCGCAGAGCACGATGGCCGCCGCCAGCACGGCAAACGGCAGCTTCATCCGCATGCCGGGATCGCAGCTGACAACCTTCTCCATGCCCTCCAGCGGGCGGAAATACATCGACAGTGCCGGACCCATCAGATAGATGGCCGTCAGCACGGCGGAAATCAGAATTGCCGCTACGCCGACCATGCCCATCGCCGTGCCCGTCTCAATCGCCGCCGAACCGATGAGCCACTTGCTCACAAAGCCCGGCAGAAGCGGCGTGCCCATCAGCGAAATCGCGCCGATGGTGTACGTCCCACAGGTAAACGGCATGACTTTGGACAATCCGCGCAAGTCTTCGATCTGCGTGCGCCCTGTCTTCACCATCACCGCGCCCGCGCAGAAGAACAGCGTAATCTTAATCAGCGCGTGGAAGAGCATGTGCGCCAGCGAAGCCGTCAGACCGCTCTGCGTCATCAGGCTCGCCGCCAGCACGATGTAAGACAGGTTCGACACGGTGGAATACGCCAGGCGGCGCTTGAAGTGGTGCTCCTTGACCGCCATCGTCGAGCCGTAGACAATCGTTGCGCTCGCCAGCAGCAGCGCAATGTTCTGCGCCATCGTGCCGCGCAGCACCTGCGCGCCGAAGCTGAAATACGTCACGCGGATGATGGCAAACACGCCGCTCTTGACGACCGCGACCGCATGCAGCAGCGCCGTCACCGGGGTCGGCGCGACGGAAGCTTCCGGCAGCCACGCGTGGAACGGGAAAACCGCCGCCTTCACGCCGAAGCCGAGGAACGCGCACAGGTAGCCCAGCTGCACCATCGTCGGGTGTTCGGCCGCCGCCTGGGTCATCACGCCGCCCATCGTGAACGCGCCGCCATCGCCGTAGGAAAGCACCAGCATCACGCCGATAAACGCCAGCGCCGCGCCGAAGAAGGAATAGAGCATGTAGGTATAGCCCGCGTGCTCGGAGGGCTTCTCGGTGCCGTGCATGACCAGCGGCAGCGTGGAGAGCGTCAGAAATTCATAGAAGAAATAGAGCGTCAGAATATTGGCCGCCGTGGAAATGCCCAGCGTCACGCCATAGGTGAGGGTATAGAGCGCGAAAAAGTGGTTTTCGCCGCCCTCATGCTCCATATACTCAAATCCATACAGCGCGGCCAGCGGCCAGAGAAAGGCGACAATCGCCGTGAACACGCTTCCCACCCCATCGATCGCAAAGCGGATGGGCAGGCTCGGCAGAAGGTAAAACGGCGTATAGACCGTTCCCCGCCGATTCAGCAGGCAAAACAGCACCAGCAGCGAGGTGACGACTGTCACCGTCTCCACCAGCACCTGACGCATGCGGTGCCCCACGCTCCTGCCCAGCAGAAGCAGCAGCAGGCCGCACACAATCGGAAGAAAAACCGCAAGGCTTAACATGACTTCTTTTACTCCTTATAGCACCGACGCGGCCGCCACGGCAATCGCATGGATGAGCGGCTGGGCAAACACACCGGTCACAACCACGCCGACAGCCAGCAGGATCATCGGCACGGTCATCAGCTTGCCGCCTTCCTTGTTGGTCAGGCCGGCATAATCATAGTCGCTGCCGGGGAAGAAGCCGTTGATCGTCACAGGCAGCAGATACGCCGCCGTCAGCAGCGCAGAGACAATCAAAATCACCGGGCCGATGACGTCAAAGCCCGCAAGGCCGGTCTGAAGCGAGCCGGTCGCCAGCTCCCACTTGCTGACAAAGCCGCCCGTCGGCGGGATGCCGATCAGGCCGAGGGAAGCGATCGTCCAACACCAGGTGGTAATCGGCATTTCCTTGCCGATGCCGCGCAGCTCGCGGACATAGGTCTTGCCCGTCTGATGGATGAACGCGCCCGCGCAGAGGAACAGCGCGTCCTTGATCACGGAGTGCGCCACCACATGCAGCATCGCGCCTTCAAACGCGGTCGGCACCATGCAGGCCAGACCGAAGAGCACATAGCTCACCTGGGAAACGGTAGAATACGCCAGGCGCTTTTTGATCAGCGGCTCGCGGTAGGCCAGCATCGAGCCCATGAATACGGTGATGAGCGTCAGGGTCATGAAGCCCTTCTGCACCCACGTGCCGCGCAGCACATCCGCGCCGACCAGATAATAGATCACGCGCAGCACGGCCAGCACGCCCGCCTTGGTAATCACGCCGGAGAGCACGGCGGAAGCCGGAGCGGGCGCAACCGGGTGCGCCGTCGGCAGCCAGCCGTGCATCGGGAACATGCCCGCCTTCGTGCCAAAGCCGATGATGACCAGGAACGTGATGAGCAGCAGGCCGCTCGGCGCGCTCGCCGCGGTCTCCACGCCGCCCGGCACAAACGTCACCGTGCCCAGATAGTTGCTGAAGAAGAAGATACCCAGCAGGCCCATCATCGCGCCGAAGATGGAGTACACGAGGTACTTGATGCCCGCGGCGACGGCCTGCGGCGTGCGCTCATGCACGACCATCGGCACGGAGAGAAGCGTCATCAGCTCGTAGAACACATACAGCGTCACCATCGAGCCGGCGTAGCACTGGCCGATGAGCGCGGAGAGCACGCACATGAAGAACACCTGATACAGGCGCTCGTTGTTGTCGTGCCCCATGTATTCGCGGGCAAACACGCTGGAAAGCAGCCACATCGCGCTCATCAGCACGGCGAAGATGCAGCCCACCATGTCCACGTTCATTTCAATCCGCAGGGTTGGGGTCATATTCAGCAGCACCATGTTCGTGCCCTGCCCCAGGCACATGATGAGCGTCAGCGCCAGTTCAACCGCCAGCGCCGCGTTCACCGCACGGCCGCGCAGCTGCCTGTTGTCCTTGCAGCTGGGCATCAGAAAGATGACCAGTCCCGCAAGCGCAGGCCAGAAGATCGCCAGAATCAACAGAATGTTCACGGTTGTTTTCCTCCTCGTCTCTTATGCAAATCGGGTCAGGCCATCAAGCAGAGCGCCGAAAATGCCCTGCGCGCAGAAGCTGAGTGTGAGGTTGAGCGCGATAAAGCCGACAAGGCCGATCGCCGCGTAGACGTTGATCTTCACGCGGGCGTTGCGCTCCGGATGTTCGTGATCCGGGATATACAGCTGCATCGTCGTGCCCAGGAAGTAATAGGCGTTGAGCAGTGTGGAAACGGCCAGCGCGCACAGGGCGATCACCGTGTGCCGCCCGCCCGTCATCACCGCCGCCTGCGCCATCGTCACCTTGGTGATGAAGACGCTCAGCATCGGCACGCCGACCAGATTCGCCGCGCCCAGCGTAAATGCCGCCGCCGCCAGCGGGCTGCGGTAGAAGCCGCCGCGCAAATCTTTGCGCAGATGCGTGTCGCCGGAAGCGTGGTCGAGCGTGTGCGCGGAGATGAACAGCATGGACTTCGTTGCCGAGTGCGCCAGCGTATGCCACAGCGCGCAGAGAATGCCCAGCTCGTTGCCCAGGCCCAGCGCCGCGAAGATGTAGCCAATCTGCGCGACGGAGGAATACGCCACCATCATGCGTGTCGTCTTGGCGCGCATGGCGTTGACCGAACCGGCGATCATACCGATCGCGCCGAAGACGAACAGCACGTCGCAGATGCCCAGCGAACGGATCACGTCAAAGCCGATGACGCGCACATATACCTTGATCAACAGGAAGATATAGCCCTTGGAAACGATGCTGGAGAGCATCGCGGATCCGCTCGGCGTGCTGTTGGAATAGGCGGCGGGCAGCCACTTGTCAAACGGGAACAGCGCGCACTTCATCGCAAGGCCCACGCTGATGAGGCTGACCACCACCGTCAGCGGCACGTGATACTGGCCGCTCGCCGCCAGCGCGACGACGCTCTCGTGGATGTTGACCATCAGCAGATGGCCGGTAATCGTGTAGAGAATGACGATGCCGATGAGGAACAGGCTCGAACCGAGCAGGTTCATCATCATGTATCGCACGCCCGCGACCAACGCGCGTCCGTGCTGGCGCATCATCACCAGGCCCGCCGCCGCCAGCGTGTTGATTTCGATGAACACGTAAGCGGTGAACAGGTCGTTGGTGTAGACCAGCGCAATCAGCGAAAGCATGGTCAAATCCGTCAGGATGCAATAGATATTATACTTGGTCGGCTCGATCTCCTTCTCCGAGCGGCGCATGCCGCCGAGGAACGAGAACAGAATGACCAGCAGAAACACCGTCAGCGACACCGTTTCCAGCACGCCGACGCGGATTTCATTGCCCCACGGCGCGGGAAAGTGGCCCATCTTGTAGGCGTAGCTGTCTCCCGTCCGCAGGGTGTAGATCATCACGCCGACGGTGAAGGCCAGATCCGCCGCAATCAGAAACAGCGTCGTGCGCCGCGCGCGCTTGCCGCTCATCACCGAGCTGGCGACCGCGCCCATCAGCGTCAGCAGGATGCTGAAGAAGGGGAAGTTCTGAACGAACTGCACGTTAGACCTCCTCCTTTCCCGAAAGCGCGATGATCTCGTCGAGGTTCAGCGTGTTGTAGCGATAATACAGCCGGATGGAAAGCGCCAGCATCAGCGCCGACACACTGACGGAAACGACAATGCCCGTCAGCACCAGACCGGCCGGAATCGGGTTGATATACGCCTCGACGGATTGAATGCCATCGACCACAATCGGCACGGTGCGCCCCTTGATGTAGCCCTGAGAAGCGAGGAAGAGGTACACGGCGGTATCCATAATATCCATGCCGATGATCTTTTTGATAAGGTTCTTGTTCAGCAGCATCGTGGAAAAGCCGATGCAGAACAGGATGACGGAAGCCGTCTCCTCGTAATTGATCAGAAGTTTGCTCAACATCGTCACACCTCTCCTTTCCGGAACACCGCGTAGAAGGCATACATCGTGCAGGTGACGATGAGGCCGACGCAGATGTTCAGCACCAGAATCAAGCCGCTGGAGAGGATCGCGCCCGGCGTGCCGAGCGGGATGATGCTGTGGATGTCGTTCGCGCCGGTATAGAACGAATAGCACTTGCTGGCCGCATAGGTGAGCAGCGAGCAGAGCACCACGCGCTGATACGTCTTGTACGTGAAGAACCGGCGGATATCCTTAAAGCCGAACGCGGTGACGTAAATCATCAGACCCGCGCCCATGATCGCGCCGCCGGAGAAGCCGCCGCCCGGCGACAGATGGCCGTTTAAGACGACGTATATGCCCAGCAGAATGATGATCGGCGCCAGAATTTTGGCGGTCATCTGCAAAATGGCGTCGTGGCGCGGCTCGTAGAAGTTATCCGCGTGCGGCGCTTCCTTCATCGTGCGCGCCAGCTGGCTGTATTTTTCGCTTTCCGGGTCCAGACGGAGCAGGAAAAGCACCACCATCGCCGCCGTAAAGAGCACCGTGGATTCGCCCAGCGTATCAAACGCGCGGTAATCCAGAATCATGCCGGTCACGATGTTGACCGCGCCCGTCTCCTGCAAGCCCTTTTCGATGTAGCGGGCGGAAACCTCGTTGTTGATCGGGTGATTCGGGCTGCCGAAGCTGGGCAGATTCATCACCGTGAACATCAGCAGCGCAATCATCGTCACGCAGATGAGCACGCACAGCGCGCAATACACGCCGCGCGAAACCCTGCTCACGTTGCGGCTGTTCCACTCGTGCAGACGGGCGGCGATTTCCTCTTCCTCCTGCCGCTCGCGCTCCAAGCGCACGCGGCGGGCGATATCCTCTTCGGTCTCGTGCGTCTCGGAAGGGGTCTCCTGCGTGCGCACCATGTCGCGCTCCAGCGCGTCGTTTTCAAAGTCGATGATTTCGGCCGTGCGGCGCTTGAGCTTTGCAAACCATTCAGGCGTTGCCATTGTCCGCACCTCCGTCCTTCTCCTGCCGCTCATGGGCGCGGCGCACTTCGTTGCGCGCGTCGATGGCGTGAATCTTCTTGAGGGTCAGGAAGAACAGCAGGCTGGTGATGCCCGCGCCGACCGCCGCCTCCGTGATCGCCAGATCCGGCGATTCCAGCGTGATCCAGATGATCGACATGATCATCGAGTAGCCCATATAGATGATGACGCTGGTCAGCAGATTGCGCGTCAGGCACACGGCAATCGCGCACACAATCAGAAAAATCAGCATCATTTGCGTCACAATCGTCATGCCTGTTCCTCCTCCGCGTGCGCGGTCTCTTCGCGCTCCTGCGCCAGAGATTTTTCATGCACGTTCATATACTGTCCGCGATCCTCGTTCGTCTCCACCTCAAGGCGGCAGAGCAGATGGCTCGCCACCGGGGAGGCCAGCCACAGGAACACGACCACCAGCAGAATTTTCAGCGCCGTGAAGAAATCCGGCGCGCTGATGGCCAGGCCGATCAGGCAGAAGCTCACGCCCAGCGTGTCGTTGAGCGCGGCGGCATGCATGCGGTTGGCGGCATACTTGAGTTTGAACACGCCGTATACGCCGACGCAGCAGACGAACAGGCCGACCAGCATGAACGCCGCCGTCAAAATAAAACGAATCACGCTCACTGCTGTTCACCCGCCTTTTCGCTCTGCACAAGGGTCTCCACCGGGTTGTCGTTCTTCGCGCCGAGCAGCTCCTGCTCGTGCTTGCGCTCGCGGTAAATGCCCGTGTAAACCTTGCACAGCACCACCACGGACAGGAAGCTGATCATCGCGTAAATCAGCGCGATATCCGCCAGATACGCCTCGCCCAGATGCACGACGAACACCACCACCATGATGATGGTCAGCGTGCCGATCATGTTGACGGCCATAACGCGGTCGGAAATGCGCGGGCCGAGGATGCAGCGCACCAGACACACCAGCGCCAGCAGCACCAGCACCGCCAGCGAGCCGATGGTCAGCATGTCATAGCAGGTCTCAATGCTCATGCTCTTCCTCCTTCTCCGCATCCCCGTCGTTTTCGGGCGCTTCATTTTCGGCCGCTTCGTTTACCGTCGCGGTCGCTTGCATTTCGGCTTCCGCCGCTTCATTCTCCGGCTGAACCTCGCCGGTCACGGAATCGGCCATAAATTCCTGCTTCTGCTCCATTTGAGAGAGCTTTTCCACAAAGACGCCGTTGTCCAGTCCGTCCACCATCGCCGCGTCGAGGCAGTGCACCAGATAATGGTCGCCCTCCAGCTGGCAGGTGATCGTGCCCGGCGTCAGCGTGATGGAATCGGCCAGCGCAACGCGGTGGCGCGTTTCCTTCAGCCCGCTTTCAAAATGCACGAGCTGAGGCTGCGGCTCAAAGTTTTTGTCCAGAATCATCTTCATGACCGTGACATTGGCCTTGAAAATCTCCGCCAGCAGCGTCGCCCCGTAGCAAATCGTTGTGGGAAGTCTGCGCAGATAATGGAGATCCTTCTTGAAACCGTAGCCCATGAATCGGCAGCTGAACGCATACAGCGCGGCGGCGAAAATCACGCCGAATATGCCGATTTCCGTGGTCCACTTGCCGTTGAGAATCACCCACAGCGCAAAATAGACGATGAACATGTAAATCCTCCATTCACCCATATACCCAACAAAGCAGCCCGCCTCCGGGAAGGAAACAGGCCGCTTTTTCACGGGCGCAAAAGCCCGTCGGTGTATGTGCTTATTGTAATCGGGACAGGGTATCTTGTCAACCGCCATGGGGACGATTTTCAGCACTTTAATATGTAAGAATCTGGCTTATATCATACAGATTTCTTAATGCGCGTTTTTATAAAAAAATCCAATAAAACTGTATATACGTTCGGGGTTCTATCCCGGCAGGCCGCGGCATATGCTCTCTCAGATTAAAAACGAAAGGGAGGGCTGCCCCTTGATCGCCAGAACAGAGACACATACCGATCGCGAGCGCATTCTCGCACTTCTTTCCCCGCGCAGCACGGACGCGTGCGTGCGCCAGGTCTTTTCCGACATCGACGAAATCAACCGCCTGATGGAATACTACTCTTTCAGAACGCCCCAGCTGGCCGACCGCTTTGCCGACCTGCTCGAAGGCCGTTACCGCTATGAGATTTTCGCCATCTACGGCCCGTCACTGCTGCTGCGCAAGAGCAGCGACAGCAGCTATCTGCGGCTGGATCAGCTGCTTTCCTCGCTGATCCGCGTTGCCGTGCTGCGCCTGTGCTGCGAGGGCATTTATTCCCTCACCTCTTCGCAGATCGCCAGCGGCGACGGGCTGCTGTATCTCGCCCTGCAAAAACAAATCGCGGGGTAAAGGGGTTACGTTGGGGCTTTGCCCCAAACCCCGCCAAGAACCTGAGGTTCTTGGATTTCCCATAACATAAAAGCCCATTGCACGGATATTTACGTACAATGGGCGTTTATTGTGAAGGTGCAGGGGAATCATTACCCTGCCGGGGCTTGGGGCAGCGCCCCAACGTCAAATTCCCGCTTCCTTCTTCATCTCGCGCTGATAACCGTCGCGAATGCGCGCAAACGTCTTTTCATCCTTGCAGCCGACCTTTTTGCCGTCGATTTCGCCAATGCGGCAGGTCAGCGCGCTGGAGCTGGAGAAGAAAATCTCGTCCGCATCCATCATCTCGTCAAGCGTGAACGGCTCTTCGACAACCGGAATGCCTTCTTGCTTGCAGATGTTCAGGATGTGCGCGCGCGTAATGCCCGGCAGAATCAGTTCGTCACAAGGCGCGGTATACAGCGTGCCGTCCTTGATGATGTGCACGTTGGAGTGCGAGCACTCCGTCACACGTTCGCCGCGATGGAAAATCGCCTCGTCGCAGCCGGCCTGCATCGCCTTTTCGTTCGCCATGACGGCAGGCAGCAGGTTGATCGTCTTAATGTTGCAGTAGAAGAAGCGCTTGTCCTCCACGGTGATGCACTTGTACACGCCGAACGGATCGCGCATTTTGCTCGGCCGTACAAACGCCCAAATGCTCGGCTTATCGCCCGCGCCCGCATACGGATGGTTGCGCATGCCCACGCCGCGCGTCACCTGCCAGTAAAGAAAGAGCACGTCGCCCTCCACCTGATCGACAAGGCCCTGAAGCATCCGCTTCATCTCCGCCTTTTCCATCGGAATCTCGATGTCGATCAGCTTCGCGCTGCGATAAATGCGGTCGATATGGTCGTCAAAGGCCATCGGCACATGGTTCACCACACAGGTCGCGTCGTAAACGCCGTCGCCGAAATAGCAGGCGCGGTCGTTCATGGGCACCATCATCTCTTCGATGGGCGCGGTTTTGCCGTTGTAATATGCGATATTTTTCATACTTATCCGCCTTTCTATGGGGATTTTACCCCTTAATCTGCCGCACTTCCTCCAGTGCCTCGTTCCATGCCGCTTTTTGAATTCTGGCAATCCGTTCGGGATCGCGGCCGCCGACCTTTTGGCCGTCGATTTCCTCAATCCGGCAGCACAGCGCGCTGGCGCTGGTGAAGAAGATTTCGTCCGCCTCCATCATCTCCTGCACGGTAAACGGCTCTTCAATCACCGGAATGCCCATCGCTTTGCACTGGGCGATGCGGTGCGCACGCGTGATGCCCGGCAGAATCAGGTTGTCGCAGGGCGCGGTTTTCAGCGCGCCGTCTTTCAGTATATGCACGTTGGAATGCGCGCATTCGGTCACGCGGTCGCCGCGGTGGAGAATCGTTTCGTCGCAGCCCGCTTCCTCCGCCCGCTGGGTGTAAATAACCGCCGGCAGAAGGTTGATCGTCTTGATGTCGCAATGGAAATAGCGCGTATCTTCCATCGTGATGGCCTTGTAGCTCCTGTCCATCGGATCGAGCATATCCGGCTTGACCCACACCCACAGGCTGGGCGTATTGCCCGCAAAGCGGTACGCGTGGCCGCGCATGCCTACGCCGCGCGTCGCCTGCACATAGGCCATCGCGTCCGGGCTGTCGATTTTCCTGCAAAAGTCGAGCACCATTGCCCGAAGCTCTTCAAACAGCATGGGAATATCGATTTCGATCTTCTTCGCGCTGCGGTAGAAGCGGCGCAGATGGTCGTCCAGCTGGAGCGGCACATGATCGACGGTAAACATCGCGTCATACACGCCGTCGCCGAAATAGCTGCTGCGCTCGTTCATGGGAATCATCATATCCTCAATCAAGGAAATTTTCCCGTTGTAATAAGCAATATTTTCCACGTTGCAATCTCCTTTGATTTCCGTGCTTGACGGCTTTTATCATACGCTGAAATCGAGCGTTTGTCAAACGTTTTTCCGCCCGTTTTCCTTCATTTTTCAAGGAAATTCGGTTTATTTTCTTTCGTTTCTGCATCTCAGAAATTTGCATTGTGCAAAGTCGCTTTCAAAAAGCCTTCACGGCGCGCACTTTTCTTCTTTTTCTTTGGCTGCGTCTATGGTATAATAACCAAAGCGGCCTGATAACGTTTGCGTGTTCGCCGTAATCCGTCGCCCCCACGCAGTTCCGCACCCGCGGATGTTTTTTGCGCAATTTTCCATCAATCCAACAAAGTATCGGAGGTCTCGCGCGTATGGAAAGCCCGCTCGTCTCCATCATCGTGCCCATCTACAATTCCGCCATGGACATGGTTCCGTGCCTGGAAAGCATCAAACGCCAGCGCTATGAAAACCTGGAAGTGCTGCTCGTCAACGACGGTTCCAGCGATGCCAGCCTTGAAATCTGCCGAATGTATGCGCGGCTCGATCCACGCGTCATCATCATCGATAAGGAAAACACCGGCGTTTCCGGCACGCGCAACGTCGCCATTGAGCGCGCAAAGGGCAAATATCTGCAATTCGTGGATTCTGACGATCAGCTCGACCCGAACGCCACGCGCCTGCTGGTGGAAGCCGCCGAGGAAACAGGCGCCGATCTGGTCATCTGCAATTACTGCTCCGTCATGCCGGACGGCAAGACGATCGTGCACGGCTTCATGCAGCCGTATACCAAAATGGATAAAGCGCAGTTTGCCCGCTGCCTGATGGAAGAGCCCGCGAGCTTCTACTACGGCGTGATGTGGAACAAACTCTACCGCCGGGAGATCATCATGGCGCACGACATCCGCTGCAACGAGGAATTCACCTGGTCGGAAGACATGCTCTTCAACCTCTCTTACATCCGCTATGCTGAAAGCTTTTATGCCATCCGCACCCCGCTGTATTATTACGCCCGCCGCCGCAAGCATTCGCTCAGCGCTTCGGTCAATCCGGCGCAGGTGGTGACGACAAAGGCTTCGCTTTTCAAATACTACAAGGAGCTGTACGTGCAGCTGGGGCTGTACGATCAATATAAGCTCCAGATTTACAGCTATCTCGTCGCCACGGCGAGGGATTTGGATTAACGCCTTTCTTTTTTTAAAAAGCGGTCACTTTTTTCTCTTCCCCATCGTCTAATCAGTAAGAAGGTGAACAACGTGCAGCATACCGCGATTTCGCGCGCGGAAAAAGACGAATGGCTCAGCGAGCTGATGCAGACCTACGGCGACGACATTCTCCGCCTGTGCTACGTCATTTTGCAGGATCGCACTTTGGCCGAGGACGCGTCGCAGGAGGTTTTTCTGAAAGCCTACAAGCGCCTGCACACGCTGCGCCAGCGCGAATACGCCAAAACGTGGCTGGTTTCTATCGCCGTCAACACCTGCCGGGATCAGCTTCGCGCGTCGTGGCTGCGCCACACGGACAGGAGCGTTTCGCTCGACAATCTGCCGCCCGCCGCCTGTGAATTTGACGAGCGGGACGACAGCGTGCTGCGCGAGGTGATGGCGCTTGAACCCAAATACCGCGAAGTGCTGCTGCTTCACTATTATCAAAACATGAACGCCGCCGAATGCGCACACGCGCTGCATATGACGACGTCCGGCTTTTACCGCCGACTGAAAAAGGCGCAGGCGCGCCTCAAGCCGGAGCTGGAAAGGTGGGGTCTTGATGAACGATAATCCAATCCGCAGAGCCGTCGATACCCGTCTGTCCGGCCTTGCGTTCACGCCGCAGATGCAGGCCGATACCCTGCGCCGCGCGCGCCTGTGCAATCAAACCCCCCATATGCGCCGCAAACTCTCCTATTCGCTGGCTTTCGCCTTGCTGGCGCTGCTGCTGGCCGCGACGGCGGGCGCGGCGGCTTACTTCGGCGTACTCCGTTTCCACGCCGAGCAGGAAAGCAACGCCGCCTATCAGCAGCATATTCTGCCCATCGGCGAACGCCTGACCGGGTCCAGCACGGCGATCACTGTCAACGACGCGGTATTCGACGGCTCTTCCCTCTCTTTTTCGCTGGATATCGCCCACCTTCCGGGCGCGCCGGAGGTCTATCTCTATCCGCGCGTAACAGCGATGCAGGCGGGGCAGATCATCCCAACCGCCGTCACGGGTTTCCAGCAGGTTTCGGAGGATGAATCCTACAGTCTGTCCGCCAACCTGTCGGGCTTCGGGCTGTATGAGGGCATCTTCATGCCCGCCCGCGGCATCGGCAAGGCCGAACAGGGGTATTACAGCTTGGATGTTTCGCTCCTTGAGGCGCTCCCCCATCCCGAAAAGCCCGTTCAATGGTCGCTGACCTTCGACGTGCTGCATCCCGTGTTTACGCTTGAGGATGCGCCGTATACCGTCACCGAGGAGGAAGACGGCGGCGTTTCCTACACATGGAACACCGCCGCGGAGGACTGCCTGAACGCCTATCGCGAGGGGCGTATTCTGATCGATTCGGTCGGCTTCCTGATGGATTATGCATTCGCGCTGCCCGTGCCTGACGGCATGACCGCCGCGCAGTGGGAGCAGGCCGATCTCGGCACGAGGCTGACGGCTTCCGGCGCATTCAGCCTGTCCGAGCAGTTGACCGCGCGTTTTGTCACCGACGGCGCGCCAATCGCCTCCATCCAGTCGCCGCAGACCTTCTCCGTCGGCGATTACACCTGCACGCTGTCCAAGCTGACCCTCACGTTCGCCCGCCTTGAATATGAAATGACCGTCACGCATTCGGGCGATGTTTCCGCCGCAGACGCGTTTGAAGCGGGCGAACCCACGCTTGATTTCAAGCTCACCGTGCCCGACGGACAGGCGCTCGCGCAGAGTACGTCCATCGCCACGCAAACGGACGGTTCGCTGCTGTTTTCCGGCACTTATTCGCTCACTCAGCCTGCCGATTCCGTCACCTTCACGCCGATTCTGCCCGGCCATTTGACCGAAGAAAACGACTGGATGGCGGAAGATTATGAACCGACAGAAGAAGAACGGAAGATGGCTTTCACCGTGAAAGTGCAATAACCAAAGAAGGGTTTCGGCGTTTGCCGAAACCCTTCTTTCACATGTTGACCTTTATTTTGCTTTCACTGCATCCGCAGCGGCCTTCGCGGCCAGACGGCCGGAAGTCACGGCCCACGCCACACAGTTGGACGGCATGGACTCGTCGCCATGCACGCCGCCGATGACTTCGCCGCACGCATAGAGTCCGTCGATCGCCTGTTCGTTCTCGTCATAAACCTCGAAAGAAGTGCTCGTCTTGAGACCGCCCAGAGAAGTCGCCATGCGCAGACGCTGCTCGACGATGTAGATCGGGCCATCCGAATCCAGACCCACGCTCATTTCCGCGCGGCCAAAATCATCATCTTTGCCCGAAGCCACCATTTCGTTGAAATGGGCAACGGTTGCGCTCAGCTTTTCGGCATCAATTCCCGCTTTCGCCGCCGCCTCTTCAACGGTCGCGCCTTTGCGGAACACCGGCTTGCCGTCGTCCGCATCCAGCCACGGCGCAACAATCTCCGGCGTCAGGCCCGCGCTGACTTCCATCATGCCCATCCATTTGTCATAACCCTTTTGATCCATCACCAGATAAACGGTCATATCCGTCTGCTTCTGCGTCACCTTTTTGATGGATACGAAGTCCATATTCTCGTTCATGCAGCGTTCGCCTTCGACATTGACGTAAATCGCGCCGTCGTTCAGCGTCACGGCCTGAGAAGCCAGCGGGGAAATATAGGCATTGCCGCGGAACGTCGTGCCGTCCGCCGTGATGTTTCCTCCATCGAGCGGCTTTTCAATGCCCTGCGGATAGCTCTTGAGGTACTGCATATAATGGGTCATCGCGCCGACCTCTTCGGCCATGATGATGCCGTCGCCGGTCGAAGCGGACGCGCCGTAGAACAGCGTGCCCATCTGATCTGCCGGGCGCAGCGCGACGCTCGCGCCGTAGCCGCCGGTGGCCAGCAGCGTCACATCCGCATAAATGTTCAGCGTGCCATCCGCCGTGGAGCAGGACGCGCCAATCACGCGGCCATCTTCCGTCAGCAGGTGCTGCGCGCGGGTCTCAAGAAGAAGCTCGCCGCCGTTGCTCAGGTAATGCTGTTCCATCGTTCCGGTCAGATAGCCGGGCAGCTTGCCCTTCGGATAGAACGCGCGATCATTCGTGTGCTCCGGGAAATGGTTGATCGCTTCCTCAAACTCAACGCCGACGGTGTCATGGAGCCAGTCCACGCTGTCGCCGGTGTTATTGACCATCAGCCACGTCATGCGCGCGTCATTTTGAAAGCTGCCGTACACCATCGCGTCCATAAACATGGTCTGAACGTCGTCCGTCACGCCGCGCTCAGCCTGCTGTTTGGAACAGCCGCCGTTAATCAGCGCGCCAGTCAGCGCAGTTGCGCCGCCCGCATTGGCCATCTTGTCCACGACGAGCGTTTCAATCCCCTGCTCCTGAAGGGTGATGGCAGCCGCCAGGCCGGAGCCGCCCGCGCCGATGACCAGCGCCTGAACATGGCGCTCGGCCGTTTCACCCGCCGTCTCATCCTTTTCCTGAACGGCTTTCAGCGCTTCGATATCCGCGCCCGCCTGCGCAAGCGCATCCTCAGCCGCTTTGAGAATCGCATTGGACGTATTGGTCGCGCCGCTGACCGTATCCACAGCCAGCGTTTGTCCCTCGACGATCTTCGCCGGAATCCGCTCGATCGGCGTATCGCTCAATCCAGCGGTCTCCGTGTGCTCAGTCACCTTTACACTCAGAATCTCGGCGTCGCTGACCTCAACTTCAACAGTCACCGGGCCATTGTTGCCGTTTGCCTGCGCGGTATACACGCCGGCCGTGTAGCTCTGCGCCCATGCCGTCGTCCCCAAAAGGACAAACAGAAGGGTCATCAGCATCGCTAAACTCTTTTTCATTTTCTTCCCTCCATTTCTTTGCGTACCTCTGTACGTACCACGGTATGTGAAATTATAGGAGTACGTCATTCTTTTGTCAAGCTCTTTTTTTGTAAATTTTGACACGTCTCCCCATTAAATGCTATACTATTCAAAAACGTTGAAGGAGCATCCATGCCTAAGCTTTCTCAGCGCCAGATTCAGGGCCAAAACAGCCGCGACAAACTGCTCGATGCCGCAACCCGTCTTTTTCATGAAAACGGCTATCAGGCCGTGACGGTCAATGACATCTGCGAAGCGGCGCAACTGACAAAAGGCGCATTTTATCATCATTTTGACAGCAAAGAAACCCTTTATCAGCATTTGTATACCCCGCAGCTGGACGCTTACCTCTCCGCGCATTTTTCAATTCCCGAAAATGCGGACGGAAAAACGCTTCTGCTCTCGTTAGCCGACGCCACCCTTTCTTTCAGCGAAGAAATCGGACGGGAAATGACCTCGCTGAGCGTTGTCGTCATGCTCAACCGCGGCACATCCCATCTCTTCACGGAGGGGCGAATCCATACCCGTCTGCTTCAGCGGGCGCTTTCCCAATCGCAGGCGGAAAAAACGCTTCAATGCGAAGGAAACGAACGCGAATTAATGCTGATCTATTCCTGTCTGATGGTTGGTTTTCTGGTGAAATGGGCCTCGGCAGCAAGCGACTCGGATTTTGACTGGCACAGTCTGCTTTCGCGTGAAATGCGGCTTATGTTTGTTCGACCGCCAGAAATTACAGATGTTTTCAATGCGCCGTAATGCCTTCTGTTTTTCCCGCAAACATAAAAGCGGAGAGCGTCAAGCAGATACTTGACGCTCTCCTTTTTTTGGAACTTGAAATGCTCATCCATTTTTTACAGCGTTGTGGGATCTCCCGGCTTCCATGCCTTCGCCTTTTGAATCATCCCCAGCGAAACATGGCAATACCCGTTCGGGTTTCTATCCAGATACTTCTGGTGATATTCCTCTGCCGTATAGAAGCTGTCAAGCGGCTGGCATTCCACGACAACGGGCTTGTCAAACCGGGTTTGCAGCTTCTCCAGCGAACGCCTGGCAACGGCCAAATCCGCGTCATCCACGGTATAAATGCCCGTCCGATACTGCGTGCCCTCGTCAAGCCCCTGTTTGTTGAGCGAAGTCGGATCAATGATGTTGTAAAACAGCTCCAGCAGTGTTTCCAGCGGAAGCTCCTTACTCTCCCAGGTGATTTTGCCTGCCTGAATCCCGCACAGCGGGCGGCAGTCAAA
>ENA-UOJV01000349-UOJV01000349.1-human-gut-metagenome-genome-assembly--contig:-C82-NODE-349-length-69986-cov-49.340707_pt1 | contig 69986 bp, 56 predicted proteins | sample MGYA00242356_ERZ723903 | MGnify/ENA metagenome assembly ERZ723903
CGCTGCATAATTCTTGTTCGAATAAAATGTGTCAAGTGATATTGACAAAACCAAGATAAACAGCAGAGAGAACAATATTGTCGCAGCTCTTTTTCGATGTAGCTTCGTTCTCAACTATCCAACGCATGGCATCGGTATCGAAATGCATTCGCAGTTCAGTGTATTCAATGTCACGTCCCTGACAATACATGATTGCTTTTCCTGAGCCGCACTTTGTTTCCTTGAGCGCAAAGTTTCCATCAGTTGCACCGCCGATACCTGTACTGCCTGTCATCATATTGAACGGATTATCGTCCTTAGCTTTTCGCATATGATGTATCAGCAGTATGCAGATGTTCAAGCGATATGCAAGCTGTTTGAGTGCAATCAGTTCTGCATAATCAGAACCATAACTCGACTCAACATTGCTGCGCACCATTTGCATAACATCGACTACAACAATTTTTAAATCATCGTGCTCTTTCTTGAACGCTTCTATCTGCTCTTCAAGACCTGCGCCTATCTTATCAGCAGCAAGTGCGAAGTGAAGATTCTCAATCGGTTCGGCGTTCATCTGAAACAATCTGCGCTGTAGTCGCTGATAGTTATCCTCGAGACAAAGATACAAAGCAGTTCCTTGAATAGTACCACGTCCAAGCACAGGAACTCCTGTTGCAATGCTGAGGCAAATATCCATTGCCATCCAAGACTTACGAACCTTTTGCGCACCTGCAAGTACATACAATCCCTGCGTGAGCAGTCCGTCAATAATAAACTCCTTCGGCTTGAATACTGTTGTCAATATTTCTTCTGCGGTTTTCGTTTGTAACATATTACTCATAGCATTCCTCCTTTCTCATAAGATTCCCGAACACAGCCGGCAACTTTTTTCGTTACGAGCAACTGCTCGTGCGAACTATTTGAGTGGGCTGTGTCCGACGGATTTCTGCTATCCCAAGTGAAAAATGTGGGAGGCAGTATCCTTTATGCAAATCGACCTGTTTTTGCATAAGTTTTTGACTGCTCTGAAACATTTTCCGAAACACAAATCGATTTTCATGAGAACTGACCTTTTCTCACAGGAAACTGATGTTGACCGCAAAGCGCATAGAATAGAGATTTGCAGACATTTTCTCCATAACTGTTATGATAACGGCTTTGAATGATTTTCAGTCAAAAATGTGGGAGCAGTATCCTTATTGCATTTTGGTATGTTTTTGACTATTATTTAAGGCTGCAGATCACGAACGCATCAGGACATAGTACGTCCCAACATAGCAGACACACTGTTTTGAACAGCAGTATCCGCCGCACTATGCCTGACGAATCAGGAGCCGCCCGACTGCACATCGGACTCATAGACAACCTAAATGCTCGGCTGCCCCGGCACACTCCCATTGCCTGCGACGGTTTTATCACGCTCGGACTGTGGCTGAGTGTAAGTATCCGTTCCCGACTTTCATCGCTTACTTCACATCTGCGCTATGTGAAACCAGAGATGTTATCGCTCGGCTTTCGCGTCATCGCGCATCTCTGGGCTGGTACGGCTCACCGCCCCACCATCGGAAACAACGTAACTCCTGATCCAATATTCAATTTTCAAGTTTCTGTCCAAGTCCGAAGACTCTTCCTCAGTTTCAATCATAACAGACTTTTTTCACATAATAAATGCGAAATGAAACTCAATAGTTTATTTATACTTCCATTTCAATATGATGTGTGCTATAATAGTGGTAACCTATTTTTTGGAGGCAAAACTTATGTATCTGAGTCGTGGACTGTACGTTTTCCCAAATAAACATACTATCAGGCGCTTTATGTATGATGGAGAGGAAGCAACCGAGCTGCCTGAGATTACATTTGAGCAGCAGCTGATAGACTTTCTTGAGATCGATCTGACACCGTTCAACAGACTTCTTGACAAACTGAAAGCATTTACCAAGGAGAACACGACTCCTGATGAACTTTTGGGCGTGTGCCGAGTTGTTGGATATACTGCTGAGATCTTTTGTCAGGAAGAACCTGTGTACAGCTTTCTGCTGTGTACAAAACTGTACGTTGACAGTTATGATATATCAAGTTATGAAGAGCTTTTTGAGCATAAGGATCACGCTGTTGAAATGCTGCGAGATATGGTACACACTCAAAACATTTTCTTCACTATCGCAGATGCGTATTGCAGATTTGAAGGCACCCACGAGGAAAAGACTACTAAAGCATTCTTAGGCAGGGAAACTATTTTCAAGTGCCAATTTGAGCAAGTCATTGCTCATACAGATGTCGGCACGGAAATGTTTCAGATGACACGTCCTAAGCTGCCATACAGCAGAGGTTACCGCTTTGACAATCTGCCTGACTATATATGGTACATCTTCCTGCACGCAATGGAGTTCGACACTGGTTTCAGTCAATGCGACTACTGCGGTCATTTTTTCAAGCCCAAGACAAAGAAAAAGACCCGATACTGTGATCGGGTCAGGACTGATGACAGGCGCACCTGTAAACAGATAGGTCCGCAGCAGATATATAAATTTAGGCTTCAACACAGCGAACTGCTGGCTGACTATGACAGAGCTATAAATCGCAATTACCGGCGAGTGGAGCGGTACGAACTAAAGCTCGGAGACGAAAAGCAGGGCAAGGACTTGTCCTATAACGATTATGCCGACTGGCTCAGGGAGCTACATACTGCGAAGGTAGCGTTCATGTCGGGGGAAATGTCGGAGGAAGAGTTCAGAGAGGCTATTCATAGGCTTGACTGAACAATCATTCTATAACGATAAACTAAAACGGCTGAGAACGCTATTGCTCTCAGCCGCTGGTCATATTTGTGAAATCAATATTATATTCTCAATCAAATATAAAATGTGAACTATCCTAAAAAATTCAATTGAGCACCTATCCAGTAAGGAAGAGTACTTTTATTTGTTTTAAGAATACTTCTAATTTCTAATTCTATTTCTTCTTCGGTTTTATTATTGCAATCATAGCACTGAAATAATGATTTGTTTAATTCCAAAGCACATTCTCTTGGTACACCTATTTCAATCATCACTCTTGTCACTTGATTATACGCTCCAGCTTGCATACAAGATATAAATGAAGAATCAGAATCCTTAATATCAAATATAGGTTTTATTAATAGTGGAACCTTATAAGAAACTGTATTTTGAAGAATTTCAATTCTATTTTCAATTTCATCAGCCACATCATCTTCATCCGAACAATTTATATTTGCTAGGATGTCTTTCAACGATTTCTCTTTAGCCCATTGCATACAAAGCGAACATAACAAACTACGTCCACTTCCTTTTTGTAATTGAGAAGGAATATGCTTCTCATACATATGTGATGTTTCTGGTGTGTCTCTTAAAAATTTAAGCATCCGATCTAATTTTGCTTTAGCACCACGCTCGCATGGATGCTTTGGTACAGCTTCATCATAGTTTTTATATATTACATCAAGAACAAATGGATCCCAGTAACGATTTTTGAGACATATACTGTTAGGAACAGTGATTTTTTCTAATTTCAAAATAATAGCAGCAATCTGCTCTTTGGTTAAATTAATCCCGACATTCTGCATTTTCTGTTTTGATTTTTCACCATATCGCAATACCGATTGTCTGATATATGATATTAAATCACCGTATCTCGTCATACTGATATCAACCGTTTTATCGGATGAGATTACTTGTTCAATGTCACTGTAGTACTTATCAAATCTTTCTTTATAGCTTGTTGGCAAATCCTTTGTTGTATCTTCAAATAAAGATAATTGATCATATTCTTCGGAATTTGCAAATGCAGATTCATCAAGTACAAATGTTCTACCTATAAAATCCTTTAATAGCCTTCCAGCTCTTCCTCTTAAATTAGCCATTTCATAATTTGATAACTCAGTTGAGCCTGCGTGCTTTGCTACATACAAGTACGGATTTCTAATTATTATATTCTGTGTTGGTAAATTTACGCCTTGCAGTAGTGTTGTAGTACACGCAATAGTTGATACCCATTTATTATGTATAGCAATCTCTATCGTTCGGCGTACATGATGTGGCAATTTACCGTGATGATAAGCGATTCCTTTAGCTAATGTCCCACACATAGAGTACTGAGGATGAATTGATGATTGATAATAAGCGATTAGTTTGGTAAGTTCCTGATTAATGTTTGTATCCCCGTTGATTGAACAAGCTATTTTTCTTGCAGTTGACGATGTTGGTGAAAAAATAATATTCTGCTGGTGCTTTAATGAGTTGACTATGTTATCTAAGTAAGTGAGGAATCCATCATCATACTTCTTTTTTCCATATCCTTGAATCAATTGCGGTTTTGTAATTCTTTTTTTGATGGGAACGTCGGTTAAAGCACAGTATTGTTTCAAAAAATAAGCTGATTTCTCTTTACAAACGCTATATGTCAGATTTAGAACAGGGCTGTCATGAGACGTTATATCTTTCGCTTTAATCCCGAAAATATCCGTTCCTGTAGTTTCGATGTCCTCAATTCTTGGACCAGATATAATTATTTGCTTAACATTATCTTTGTATCGAAACTCATTTAAAGTATCGAATAAAACCTTCGCTCTTTCGTCATCATCTTCTTTAATACGTTCAATATTCTGTATCTCATCTGCAACTAATACTATGTCTTTTGTAAATGTGTTTCTTTCGTCACCAAATGCTGAAATAGCTTTTTCCTGCGTTAATACATAAATAGTGTTGACTGACGAGGCACTGCTTTCAACATAAGAATTTGAAACTATACAATTAGAAATGTTTAATTGCAGTATTGTACTGTTGAAATCTTCAGATACTTGATTTAACAAGCTAAGTGTTGGAACAATATATACTACGTCAAATGATTCCAAGCACAGTTTACTCAGTATTTTCAGAAGGATCACAAATGATTTTCCAGCAGAAGTAGGAGCTGAAATACCAATTAGTCTTTCACAATCCATACTATCCCAAATCTTCTTTTGAAAATCCGTTAATAAATAATGACTTTCTCTTACTGATACACTATTGTTGGTTTGATTAAGTGTTGTAAGAATATGGTCAATAGGACTTTCAAGAGAAGAAAAAACGCACTTTTTGAAATCAAATTCATTATCTACAATAATAGCAGATGTGGGATATCCGATTCTCGAAAGGAATTTAACGATAACTTTCCGCAGATCATATTTCTCACGATCAACGTATTCCCACATTAAGGCTATAAGAGTAATAACATAGTTTACAGATGGAGTTTTTGAAACTGTAGTTTCATAATCTAAACATCTTATGGAACTATATATCAATTCTTCAGAAACGGTACATTCTGATTTAATCAAACCGAGTTTGTTAGCAATGAAGGAAAAATCTATTTCCAGCCATTTTTTTATCACTTGATTTTTATAATTCTCCATCAGTATACTTCTATCTCCCGTCAAATTCTATTTTGAAATTCTCTTGCCAATTCATCCAATTTCCAAATTGGCATGACAATATAAGTAATACGTTTTAGAATTGGATTATTCTCTATATCAATTTTACTCTTATCAAAGCTTTTGTATTTATCTTCTATGATTTGTTGGATCTGTTTGTGTATTTCTTCCTGTGATGTCATATTTAGTTTCTTTGTTTCATTATATACAACGATGCTAACCAAGTGCACTTCAACATTTTTTAAGTTGTTATTTAGATATTGTTCAGCAACATCATTCATCGTTTCATCAAGAAAATCTTCATGAACATAGAGGTTTAGTTCTTTTCTATGAGTTGAATAAGTTGTGATAATACTTTCAATAGCATCCCCAAATGCTTCCTTAAATTTATAATTGCTTGTATATGTTTTCGCTTCACCTAATATAACAATCGGCTTACCATTTTCAATTTTAAAATGAATTGCATCCGCACCAAATCTCTCATGGCTTTTTGAGGTTGTTATTCTCATTTTGCGCAACATGGGAACTGCTCGTTGAAATCTTTGAATATAGTGAAATAATAATAGTTCACCAAGTTGACCTTGAACAAGCAATTGCTCAGAATCTCTATCGCCTCTGAATTTCTGATGTGCTTTTCTTTGAATTTCTGAATTAGCAGCTTGTTCGGTTTTTCCTTTACTAATAGCTGCATTTTTTATTTCAGTATACTTGTCAGAACTATATACCCAATCAACAATTGTGTCGTACAATTCACAAATAAATTCATCACGCAGTTCCGTCAAATCTTGATAAGCTATGCTTGTTCCGATATGTTCGGTATCTTCAGGGACAATATCAAACTTCTGTTGAACGACAAATATGTTATTGAAGAGTGCATCATTATTTATAATTCTATCTTGAATATCTTTATCTGTTATCATATATTCTTTCAACCTCAAAAAAGATGTTATTTAGAAACCTTTATAACTCCCAAACCCCAGCATATATACTGCCATAGCCACAGCAAGGTTATCATCATCAATACTCTGCTCTTTCGCAAGAGCTTTCAACTCATCAATAACAGTATCATGCGGAACAATAGAGCCCTCAAGTTCGTTTACAGCTTTCTGTATGATTGACGGCAACATCATACACATCTGATAGAAAGCGTCTTCCTGGCCTGTTACAAGTGCATAGAATTGGTCAATGCTCACACGACGTATCAGTTTATGACCGACCTTTTTCTTGTCAACGGTAGTCTCCCACTTGATATTCTGCGACCTTTGGGCGATAGCTTCAACAAGAAAACAAGCACAATCATCATCGTTGAGGAGCTGATTCTGCATCTTGATAAATGTTTTGCCTGCCGATGCAGAGTTCATTGTATTGTGCTTATTCTTCATCTCAACATAAACTGTATGTACTACGCTGCCATCTGGTAGGGAAATACCATCAGGATTCTCAAAAATAACATCCCAGCCACCCTCTTTGCCGTTGTCGGGAACATGGCACTTGTCGATGTAGTTGAATATTCGTTGGTGGAAATAGCCTATATCATTATTGTTAGATTTGTCACGCTGACGAAAAATCTCGTTGCTGACGATTTCTTCCCAAGAAGCCTGATAAACTGTCTTATCGAAAATCAGCTTGATAGGGTCAATGATATTCTTGTTGAAACGCTTCAAGTCGAAGGATTCCAGCTTTTCACCGTACTTCTCAATGGTTTTCTTGACGTGCTTTGTAAAATCTTCTTCGCTGATGAAACTAAGTGTCCACATTATGATAATCCCTCCAACGCTATTTTTATCTGTTTTGCAATATCATAAGCAAGGTTTACGGGTACTGCATTGCCGACCTGCTTGTACTGTGAGCTGATACTTCCGCAGAACTGCCATTCATCGGGGAAACTCTGGCAACGTGCGTTTTCACGGATAGTAAACGGACGAGGCTCAAGGGGGTGACAGCGATCTGTCTGCTTCTGGCTCGGAGAAGTCAGTACCGTGAGCGACGGCTCGTCAAGGCTGAGTCTGCGGAGAATACCCGTTCTGCCGCCCTCCATGTACCAACAGCTTTTCATATACTCCTTGGCGATATCCTCAGGAATATCTCTCCAATATCCGCCCGGAGGAACAAGCTCAAATATCTTACGTTTATACTCCGAATAGGGTGTACCCTCGCTCTTAGGACAGTCGAGCAGCACATCACGGAGAACAGGCTTATATTCATGTGGTGTAGGGAAAGTGAACTTGATCTGATTTGTAAGATCATTTCTGATACCGATAGTGATAAGTCGTTCACGCTTCTGAGCAACACCGTAGTTCCACGCATTCAGCACTTTCTTCTGAATGGTGTAGCCTGTGCTTTCAAAAATATCTGTAATAGTCTTGTATGTTCTGCCCTTATCGTGAGTCAGCAGACCACGAACGTTCTCAAAAAGAAACATCTTAGGCTGGAGCTGTTCCAAGAATTTAGCATAGTGATAGAACAGCGTTCCACGGGCATCTTCAAGCCCAAGCCTTTTTCCCGCATATGAAAAACTCTGACAAGGTGCTCCACCCGAAAGTAAATCAAGCTCGCCCTGCTTCAAGCCAAAGTATTCTTGCAGATCAAGGCAGGAAACGTTAGCAATATCATCGTTTATAACACGCCATTCGGGCCTGTTCCTGCGAAGTGTGTCGGATGCGTCCTTGTCCACCTCTACAAGGCCAAGTGTGTTAAACCCTGCTTTTTCCACACCGAGAGCAAGACCGCCTGCGCCTGCAAAAAGCTCAATGGTTGAGAATGTTCTTGCTTCTGTTTGTGTCGTAATGTCCATAATATCGCCGATATTGCAATTCAGCACCATACATATCTTTTCAAGGCTTTCAAGGGAAACCGTTTCATTCTTCCCCATACGAGCCATAACATTGAAGCTGATACCCGATGCTTCTTTCAATTCGGTCTTATTCATTCCTTTGTCGATAAGTAATTTCCAGAGATTATTGTAGCTTACTGCCACCATGATTCATTCCTTCCTGTATCCTGTGATACAATAATGGGTTATTAGAATAATAACACATATCAGTAGAAAAGTCAATACATCTCACGAAAGTGTTAGAAATTCTTTTTTAGATATAAATGGTACTTGCTTAAGATACCAGTACAATTTCTGTTGCTATTAAAAGATCAAGAAAAAACTCGCAGAGTCGCTCTATGTCAGCGAACAAATAATCAGATATCTCCTTGAAAAGCCCCAGTGCGAGGGAAAATATATCATAAGGGTTCAACCAAATCCGGCGAAAGGGTCGTATCATAATAATTAAAAGAGAGGTACTTTCAATATAATTTGGCGCTCTAAGTGGCACCCGAAATGGCACTCGAAACGGGAGCTTCAAAGAAGTGATTAAGCCCTCGATGTATAAGAAAAAAGCAGGGATAAACGCTTCATTTTCAGAAGTATCCCTGCTAAATATTCATTGATCGTTAGTTTACTATTCGGAGGACAATGCACCACTTTTGGCACTTGTTTGGCACTTATTTATACTAAAAATCGTCTGAAACTGCTTGAAGTTACTATAAATGAAGCTTCAAAAATCGGCGATTTACAGCCATTTTCGTATTTTACTAAAGACTACTAAAAGGCTCGTGATTAATTCAATTCCCGTACGGGTCACCAAAGTTTAAAGCTCGGAGATAGCACATTGTGCTGTTTCCGAGCTTTTGTTATCTGAAGTTTCATACCTTCCATGTTCTGCCCTACTTTTCCACGCACACCTCACTCTTGAGTTTTTTCGCCACCTTGAAATACTCATGCATTTTCACGTCCGCAGGGTCTATCTGCAATGCAAAGGATATCCTGCCAAGCAGCGAATTTATGTACTTCTCAGGCGTAATGTCAGCACCTTTGAAAAACAGGCTTTGGGAAACTCCGTATTTCTCACAGTAATATATTTCCTGACGTATCTCCCGACGCTGTTTCGACGAGATCTGCGCCTTTTCGTTGACTACTATCCCCGTTACCTGCTGACGTTGCGATGAACCGATAAGCGTCGTTTTTTTCATGTTCAGCTTAAACCCCATTTTCCGCAACGCCCTGCTCACAAGTTGCGTTATCTCTTTGGCGTTAAGCTCAGCTTTTCCACCTGAAAATGTCATATCGTCACAGTATCTTGTGTAATTTATGCCACGCTCTCCACACCACCTGCCTATCCTCTCATCAAATCTTTTCATCACCAAATTCGATATCTGCGGAGATGTTGGCGCACCCTGTGGCAGTATGCTGTTATAAGTGCATATATTTGTCAGCAACGTTGTAGCAGGCTTAGAAAATCCAAGTTCGCACATGGACCCATAGACCTTGCCAAATTCAATGCTGTCAAAAAAGCCTGAAACATCAAGTTTAAGCACTCTCTGTTGACCAATATGCGGCTCTGCATTTTTCAAAAGCGAAGAGTTTTTGCAATATGCAGTGGCATACTCAGATACGGACAGCGTGTAAAGATACCTTTCAAGTATCCTTCTTTGAACGAGCTTGAGATATTCGTTCGGCACTTTTAACACCCTGTTTTTATGCCCTCTGCCACGATGTATTATCACCTTGCGGTAATTTGAATAACACTTTTTCTGATTTCGTTTATGATAGCGTATTCGGTTGTTGCTAAGCATATAAAGCTTTTTTAAAGGAACATCAAGCTCCTCTGAGATCCTTATGATATCATTATCAATATCATTCATTTTGTCACCTCAAAAAAATAATAACAAGCGTCAGCACAAGATTCAAATGCTTTGGAGCCGAATTTTATTTAATGGAATTAAATCCGATTCGGTGAAAAAGCTTTTGATAAAGCTACTATTCCCTGAAACTTCCACAGCGACTCGCTGTAGTTATGCGTTTTGCAATATCGCTGCTGACGCTTGTCATATTTTATCAAACCATGTTATGTACTCATGATAAAAGCACCTTGTTTATTTTATGAGATAATTATATCACGCGAAATGCACAACAATTGGTGCATCTCGCAGAGCACAACGAAATAAATGGATGTATACAAACATTCTGATATCATTTTACCAATTTATGCACGACACGTCAATGGGTTATCCTGACATTTTGCGCCAAACGCCAATATTTTGTATGAATACACAAAAAAGCATCAAAAAAGGAGCGTATTCGCAAATTTAGAAGTTTCAATTACAGAGGAGTTTTTTTCAACAACATTGTTCTACCTATTCCAACACCATCTTTTACAATTGCAACATATGGTTCACCTTGGTGAAAAAGATCAATCTTTCCAATTAAACCTGATGCACCATATACATCGTATGCACCATTCTTATCAACAGCCTCAGATAATTTCAAATTAGAGATACCTTTTTTCGCATACATCTTCAAGTCTAACTCGCATAAACCCATCTACAAACCCGAATTTGTTGCGTAAGTATCGTAAGAATTATTAATGCAGATTTGAGGGCTAAGCGTTTTTTGCTTATAAAGTCAAATAAGTGTCTTGTAATGGGCTTAAAAAGTGTGCTTACCCTTGTTGCTGACACGCCATGTGCTTATGTGCTACAATTCAGCAAGTAGGAAACCAGCTCATAAGCGACCTTTCCGACTATTTTGACGTCGAGCTTATCAACCGCTTCTCACAGAAATACACTTTCAGCGAGATATCAAGATCGGTGTACAGAAAGATAGTTGAAAAACGGCTTGCGAGCGAAATAAAAATCATCAAAAGGCTTCACCCTGAGCTGAATATGGACTCCCTGTTCAGTGCAGACGAGCTTGCAAAGGCGGCAGACAAGATAACAGCCGACACCTACAACATCAAATCAGGTGCACGACCTGCCATCACAGCAGTAAGCAAGTTCATTGACAATAAGCTCTTATCATACTGCACTCAAAGGGCAAAAACATATCGACTAAATCAAAACTAATGCTCTGCCGCATAAAAATCAATGACCGCACCTTTCACGGGCGCGGTCAATTTTTTTATTCTGACAATTTTACTCTTATTAAACAGATATAAAGAAAAGAAAGATAAAAAAGCTCGAATTATGTTATTAGGATATGTCACACCCACAGAATATCACGCTAAACAGCCGATATCAAAATGTGATTTTTGCATTTGATGTGCGGGAATTGGATTTTTTCTATATGATCTTACCGTCAGACACTTCGATAACACGACTGCATTGTTCTGCAACTTTTGGATCGTGAGTAACGATAACGACTGTTTTTCCCTCTTTGTTAAGGCGTTTGAAAAGCTCCATTATCTCGGCCGAGGTCTTTGTGTCCAGCGCTCCTGTAGGCTCGTCCGCAAGTATCATGACAGGCTCGTTGACAATTGCTCTGGCTATAGCAACACGCTGCTTCTGTCCTCCCGAAAGCTTGTTGCAAGGCTTCTTAGAAAGATCCCCCATACCAACAGCTTTTAATGCTTCAAGAGCTTTTTCTTTTTTATTCTTTATCTTTTTCTTTGCAAAATCCAATGGAATCAATACATTTTCAAGGGCAGAAAAATCCTCAACAAGTGCAAAGTCCTGCATTACAATGCCTATCTTTTCATTCCTTATCTGTGCATACTGCCCCTCCGATAAATTTTTTACCAAAGTGCCGTCAATTGTGTACTCACCGCTCTGATAGCTGTCTATGCAGGCAAGGATATGCAAAAGCGTGGATTTTCCTGCGCCTGATTTTCCAATTATCGCTACCATTTCACCGTCTGATATCTCGCATGATACCCCATGCAAAGCCTCATATTCATTGGCTTTCTTTGGATTATATATCTTTATTATTTTATCAAGCTTTATCATTATAATGCCTCTCTTATTCATTTATCATCAAGATCTCATTTGGTGTATTTCGTCTCATTATAACGCCCGGTATCAAAAGTGAGATCAGAATGTTCAAGATAACGATACATACACAGCCAATCAAGTGCAGCCAACCAAAACTTATCACTGTATTTCCCATAAATTTGCTCATAGTAAGAACATTTGAAATGCACACTGCAATGGCGGCTGCCATAACTGCGGTCATAAGATCACACACAAGATCTATCTTGATATATGCGTTCCACTTTGCTCCGCAGAGATAATAGATACCATAATCTCCAAGTCGCTTTTTTATGTTCACTGCCGAAGCCGAAACTGAGCTTACAATAACAAGAACTATCACGCATATAAGCATTGGAACAAGCTTGATAAGCTGACCATTAATATAGACAAGCGAATTTTCTCTGAAATCCTCAAAGTCAAAAACCCTGCCATAATCCCTCAGATATAATTCAAGCTCCTTAAAACGCTCATTGCTTACATTATCCTTTAACGTTACTATTTGATTGCCACAAGGATATATTTTACAGTTTATATCTTTAAGACAGTCTGTCGGAACTATCAGCATCATGTTGCCATGCTTATTGACATTAGCATAAAGATCTCTGAAATCAGGCTTTTCTTTTATACTATCCTCAGTGCCTAAATATGCAGATGAAAACCCCAGCAACTGTGAGCCGTCAGCTATGACACCAACAATTTCCACCTTGTTCTTAACGTACTCATACTTATAAGGATCAGCATAGTCAAAATCCTCATCATCAGGGGACATCTCCCCTACTTTCTCTTTGTGCATAATGGTAACTATGTCACCCGTTTTGTAGTTGCTGTTTTCAGTCACAACAGCAGGTATCAAATCTCCGTTAGCCGACGCATTAGACAGCCATTTTCCCGAACTCATCTGCGGCGTAAATGACTTTATCATATCTTCAGATAAAGCATTAACACTCATTCTATCGTCACCAAGTCCATTAGATAGATCTTTTGATGACGGAGAATAATACAAGCTTGTATCATATCCGCTTGTCACCGACTCCACATCATCAATATTTTTAAGCTCACCGTCAAGAGAAACAGCATCATATATATTACATATATATAGTCCCTTGCCATCAGGAAAGTATTTCTTTACAGGAGTATACATCTCTATTCTTGAAAGAACAGAAGAAACAGCCGCCGACATTATAATAAATGCAATGGCGAGCTGAACAGCGATAAAAATATTGCTGTAGATATTTCTTGCAAATTCTTTTAAACCATATTTTATCATATTATTTTCCCCTCTCTTTCATCATTTCCACAGGGGATCTTTTATTTGTAAACAATATCACAATGTTAAGGAACAAATAAATAGAAATAATATATATTCCAAATATGGTCATATATACCCTGAAATTATATGCGACCTTGATATACTCAAAAAACAAAGTAAGCTTAGGAAGCAGCGCATAATTGAATACCAATGCAAATATCACATATATCGTCACTGATATCATACCTATCTCGGCTATATACATCCGTCTTATTTTATTTGACGTGCAGCCACACAGCATGAATATAGCAGTCTGTTTAGCACGGGATCTTATTATGTATCTGAAAAGCATTGCAAGGTTTATTGCAGAAGCTATCGCAACGGCTACGGACATAAATATAACGGAATTGTAGAATTTTATTTCAGCCATATCTATCGTGTCTATCGGAGGAAAATTAACATTACACGTTAGAACTTCGCTGAAAGCTTTTTTCAGCTTAAAAAAGCTTTCTGTATCGAGAGCATTGTCATCAAGAAAACTTATGCTTGAAATAGTGCAGTTATCACCCAACGTTTTAAATGGCACCTGAAATTCCTCTTGTACAGTATTACCGAATATGCCTATGACCTTATAGCTTTTGCCAAGCAGTTCAACATTCTTGCCGATCATATCGTCTTTTGCGCCGCTAGGCAGCACGACCAGATTTTCGTCTGAAGCATATTCTTCCTTAGTAAAATATCTGCCTTTGCGTATACTCATATTGTCGACATACGATTCGTATAAGCTATAATCATTCAGCTCCTCATCATATTGAATGCGCACCGCAGACATAAGATACGGTTGACCGTCGTCAAAACACTCATCAATTTTAAGCTCGTTCTGATCAAAATTTATACTAAAATACATACCCGGCATTGACGATTTAGAATTATCATCAAGCTTGTCAAGCACCTCCCGAAGCTGAACAGGAGTTATAGAATCTGTTCCAAAATAAGACAAGATCCTGCCATCACTGTCTTCCTGAGTATCTATTATATCGCCAAATGAAAAAGTATAGTTAAATACATACTTCTTTTGCTTTTCAAAATCCTTGCTTGCTTTAAAATTCTGAAATGCACCATGTGAAAACAATATTATAAGCACATCAGTAACGGCGCAAACAATAAATAGAATAAAGATAAGTACATTCTTTACGGCAAAATTTTTCAGGTTAATAAAAACGTATTTCATTTAGTCCTCTTAATATTTACTTATTTTGATTTATACGATAACATACATTGTCTATAGCAATCTGATTATCCTTATCTGTTCTAACTTCTACACGATGGATATAATAAGCATATGACTGACCATATACCTCTTTGGTTGCTGACGTAGTTGCTAATGCAGTAGTAACAGCCATAGTGCTTACAATAGCCAATGCAACAATTCCCGTAACAATTTTCTTAATAATCATACTTATTTCCTTTCTCGTTTCGCAATAAATCACGAATTTTTAATTTGTAGACTTAACTGAATTTGCCATACGGATTATGTCATCTTTGCACAAATTACCGTCTATTTCAAAAGCATAAGTTCCATCTGTCCATGCAATTATTGTATATTCACTGTCATATGAAATGAATGCTTTTTTGCCGTTAATATCTACCCATTCAGTCTTCATATTTTCGGTATCTACCTGATTAGACACTGTCAAAGAACTTTGCGAATAGTTTATGTATTTATCGCCTGATATATAATGTATTTCATGCCTTGTATCGGTAGTGACAACAGATTTGATTTCAAATTCGCTAGGTACGAATGTCGGTACATACTTAACAAAATTATAAATGCTAAAATCGTCCAAAGAATTATCTTTTATATGCGTTATTTCAGCGTTTCTATTATTATCCTGTACAAAAACTCCAACAAACCATTCACGCAGCGGCGGTACGGCGGCAACTGTCACAGAGCCGACTGCAAGCACCGCAGCTATTATCGCCGCAGCAAATCTTAGAGTGATCTTTATATGTCTGTGACCGCTTTTTCTGTTAGTTTTTATCAGCTCGCCAATTCTCTGCTCATATTTTTCCGAAAAATCATGTGGAATTTTCTCAACAGCCAAATAATCCTTATAGTCTTCATCAATTATACCTAATTTTATCGCTTGTCTGAACTTATCATTCAAAACGATCACCACCGATCAAATCTAAAATTTGTCTTTTGGCTTTGTTCAGATAATTAAATACCGTTCTCTTAGAAATGCCCATGATCTGTGCGATCTCATCAGCAGTCAGATCATAATAAACCTTATATGCTATCACAGACTTTAGTTTATCATCCAGCTTTCTTACCGCATCTATAAGCAGATCTAAGTCAATATCATCATAAAAATCCTCACTCGGCTCATCTTCCACCTTAAGATCAAATATAGACGATGTTGGATTTTGATTTTCCTTATTGTAGATCGCATAACAGGCGTTTCTAATAGTTCTAATAAGATATGCGTCCATATCGCGCAAAGAATAATTGTGAATTTTTTTAAAACATTTTGCGATGCTGAAAAAAGCATTTGCACAAGCCTCTTCTGCCAGCGCAGAATTATTCAAGATCTTGTATGCAAAAGCATAGGCTATCTGACGATTTCTGTAATAAAAATCTTCAAAAGACGTCTGATCCTTATCGTTGTCTATCAAGGTCATACATACAGCTAACATTTGATTCCCCCTGAGTTACTTATGTTACTAAGTATAACACATATTGACATACTTTTCAAGATACCAACAAATAAACTTATAACCCGAAATTATAATACATTTTGCAATTTATACTTGTATAAAACTAACATGATTGAGCCATTCAATTTAGTTAAAGCTACAAAAATTCAAATATAGATCAACAATATGAAGCACAAAATGGTGAACTTTTGTCAGATGAAAAACTGGTATCTTTCATTTACTTTTTCAACCATAAGATCTATGGCATTTATCAATTCAAAAAAATTGAGAATAACAAATTAGTTTTGGTCAAAGAAATAAGGAAGTCATACTATGATTCAATAATCGATCAAAAAAAGGTCTTTTCAGAAATTGAAGAAAACTCCAAATGCAAAATTATTCAATAAGATAGGCATTACCTTGAATCTAATAGCCAAACCTGAAAAAGCCAACCGCACCCAAACGGATGCGATCGGCTTTTTTATCTTATTCTATTTTTTTCTACCCCAGCTTCAAAACATTCAGCAGGAATATCCAGCTAGTTCCATAGTAAGCCACAACTGCCACCAGATCGTTCAGCGTGGTTATCATGGGGCCTGACGCAACGGCAGGGTCTATCTTTATTTTCTTGAAGAAAAGCGGTGTGAGCGTTCCCACTGCACTGGATACTATTATGGCAAGTATAAGTGAAATGCCTATACAGCCCGACATTGCAAAGGAGTATATCAGCCCCTTTCCCTTGAAGAAGAAAATATACAGCCCCACCGCTATGAACGACAGCACTCCTATAAGAGTGCCGTTCAGAAGTCCGACTCGCATTTCTTTTGATACAAGGTGAAGCTTCTGCTTTGCAGTAAGGCTTCCGTCTGTAAGCACACGGATAGTCACTGCAAGGGATTGTGTACCAACATTTCCCGCCATGTCAAGTATCAGCGATTGAAACGCCACAATAAGAGTGAGTTGTGCAACAACTTTCTCAAACGCTCCCACCACTGTGGACACCACCATGCCAAGTCCCAACAGCACAAGCAGCCAAGGCAATCTCTTTTTCACACTCTGCAATACAGGCTCGTTAAGATCCTCCTCTGCGGAAAGACCGCCAAGCTTTGCATAATCCTCGCCCATTTCATCATCTGATGCCTCGATGATGTTTTGCGCTGTGATAACTCCCAGCAGCCTGTTTGAATCGTCAAGCACAGGTATGATATACTCTGAATAATCCTTCAGCTTTTCGATACAATCGGCAGTCTGCTCGTTGGCGTAAACATATGGGAAAGAAGTTGCCGTTATGCTCTCAAGCTCCACCTCGCTGTCAGCCGTGATAAGATCCTTCAGATCTATAGCTCCGCTGAAAACCTTATTTTCGTCCACCACGAACAGCGTTGAGATGTTGTCATTTTTTCTCGCCTGACTAACAAGAGCATTCATTGCCTGCTTTACAGTCATGTCCTCGTCAATGATAATGCAGTTCGTAGTCATTCTGCTTCCTATCTCTTCCTCATCAAATGAAGCGATAAGCTTTAGTTCACTGCGTACATCAGGTGCAACAGCGTCTATAATAAGGCTTCTCCTGTCCTTGTCCGTTTCAGACAGAATGTTCACCGCAGTATCAGTGTCAAGCTCCGATATAAGCTCCGAAGCCTTGTGGATATCCATTTCTCTCAGATACTCCCCTGCCTGCTTTTCGTCAAGATATTCAAATATCTCCGCCAGCATTTCAAGACTGCACACACGGTAGAATTTCTTTCTGTTGAGAACAGAAAACGTACTTATTACCTCTGCAATATCACTGCCATGATAATCGTCAAGCCTGTTCATCATAGCTTTCGGTGAATCATTGCTGTTGATGACAGCGGTTATCTCGTCGCAATGAATGTTCTTTACTGCGTCCTCGTTTGAAATTACATTTTTGTTCAGTTCATTTTTCTTCATTTGCTTGTCCTCCGTTTCATTTTTTTATGACGTGAGGGACAAACAGGCATAAAAATGCCCGTGCATGACAGGTCACACACGGGCAGATATATCAGATCACAACGAATAAACCGGCAACGCAAAGCGAAGCCCGTCGGCTGTGTTCACATATATACACGATCGCCCGTTAGACCCACAACTGTCGCTGTTTGCCACTTTATTCACCTCCGTAAGATCTTGTCTGTTTAATATTGTACCACATTTCATAATAATCATCAATGCATAATTCTTATCTTATTATAAAAATATTGTTAAAGCAATGGTGCAAATATCCTTAGCACGCCGTCAATGAGCCGTCCAAAGAAACCACGCTTTGTGTCCTCAAGCGTGCGCTGTTTGCACTTGCTCTGGGTTTCAAGGATATCCGCCTTGAAAGTCTTTATTATAGATGAATCATAGAATATAGAACTGCACTCAAAATGCAAAAACAGACTTCTATAGTCAAGATTTACCGAACCAAGAACCGCAAGCTTGTCATCGCATATACAGCCCTTTGCGTGAACAAACCCAGGGGTGTATTCATATATCTTCACTCCTGCCTCGATAAGCTGACGATAATAGCTTCTCGAAAGCCTGAAAACCACCTTTTTATCAGCGATACCTGGCATTATGATGCGCACGTCGACCCCACGTTTAGCCGCCCTTATAAAAGCGTCAAAAAGGCTGTCACCAAGCATAAGATACGGTGTGTAGAACCACACATAATCGCTTGCGGCATAGAGCATCTCAGAAAAAAACGTGTTGCTCACATTTTCGTCCACCATAGGGGAATCATAATAAGGCAAAACATAGCCGTCGCCGCCCTTGCCCTCTTTTTCAAAGCTCTCCCCCACAAGGTCATGAGGTATCATGTCATTTGAAAAAGCGTTCCAGAACTCCATAAACATATAGGTGTAGCTTTTTACGCCCTCGCCTGTTATCTTGAAGCCGATATCTTTCCAGTGACCATATTTCGAGCCTATGTTTATATACTCGTCCGAAAGATTTATTCCGCCGCTGTATGCAACTCTGCCGTCCACCACCATTATTTTTCTGTGGTCACGGTTGTTGAGCTGTGATTTTATAAAAAGGAACGGATTGAAAGGCACACATTTTATACCTTTCTCCCCAAGCTTCAAAGCGTCTGCAAGAGAATATGTTGCGATACTTCCAAGGTCGTCATACATTATCCTGACGTCAACGCCCTGAGCCGCCTTTCTCGCCATGATATCCACCATAGTGTTAAGAAACTTGCCGTTTTGCAAAATAAAATACTCCGCAAAAATATATTTCTCAGCCTTTTCAAGCTCCTTGCACATATCAGCGAACATTTCCTCGCCCACGGAAAAATACTCTGCGCTGTCAAGCTTCACCATAGGAAAACCCGTTGCGTCGCTTATTCTTTTCACTGATTGAGCAAGCCTTTTGTCCTCACGTTCAAGCTCCCCTATGCACTTTTCCCCGTCAGAAAGCTCATAGTCCATGTGAAGCCTTGCCTTTGTGATATTCTTTTCAAGCTTTTTCGCAGTATTGTTATTGCCAAAAATTATATACATAACTGCACCAAGCACAGGAAAAGTAAGTATCACAATAAGCCAAAGGGTCTTGTAGCTGCTCTCCTCACGCTTTGTGTTGATATAAAGCACAAACAGAAATGACAGCACAGTAAGCACGATGCTGAGAAGCCCTGCCGCCTTGCTGAGCCATTTAAGTATGAGAAGATACCACAAAAACTGCATCGCCACAGGAACTATCACCGCCACCACTCTGCCTGCTATTTTCTTTACATTGTTCCACGTCAACTCCGTTTCGCTCCTTTCATTTATCATCTTAGGACAACAAAACACTATCATTATGCGATGTTACCATTATTATAACAATTTTTTTAACATAAGTCAACGCCATTGATTTTAACTGCAAAAAGTGTTATATTAAATATAACGAGTCCTGCGGATAGCTTTGTCAACCGGTGGGCGAACTGTTCGCCCCTACAAAAATAATATAACTGATAACGGAGGTAACAAAATGTGTACTGCGGCAACTTATAAAACGAACGATTTTTACTTTGGAAGAACTCTTGACTATGAAAGCTCCTACGGCGAGGAAATAGTCATAATGCCAAGAAACTTTCCCCTTAACTTTGTTAATATGGGCAGGATAGATACCCATTATGCGGTAATAGGCACTGCTCATGTTGCTAAGGATTATCCTCTTTTCTATGACGCCGCCAACGAAAAAGGTCTTGCCATGGCAGGTCTTAACTTTGTTGGCAATGCCTTTTACCGTGATGATATAGACGGCAAGGACAATGTTGCACAATTCGAGTTTATCCCATGGATACTCTGTCAGTGTGCAAACGTGACAGAAGCAAGGACGCTTATAGAAAAGATAAACATAACCAAAACTCAATTCAGCCCACAAATGCCGTCAGGCCAGCTCCATTGGATAATAGCAGACAAGAACGATTGTATCGTAGTGGAATCTGTAAAAGAAGGCATAAAGGTCTATAACGATCCAGTGGGCGTGCTGACGAACAATCCTCCTTTTGATATGCAGATGTTCAGGCTCAACGATTTCCGTGGACTTTCCCCTAAACAGCCCGAAAACACATTCTCTGACAAGCTTGACCTTACTTCCTACAGCCGTGGCATGGGTGCAATGGGACTACCGGGCGACCTGTCCTCACAGTCAAGATTTATAAGAGCAGCATTTGTGAAAATGAACTCACGTTCCGCCCCTGACGAGCAAAGCAGTGTGAGCCAGTTCTTCCACATCTTAAACTCAGTTGACCAGCAAAGAGGCTGCTGCGAGGTGGCAGAGGGCAAGTATGAGATAACCATTTATACAAGCTGCTGCAATACTGACAAGGGCATTTACTATTACACCACCTACAACGGACATCAGATATCCGCTGTTGATATGCACAAAGAAGACCTTGACTCCGCCAAGCTTATTGCCTACCCTATGATAACCAACGAGATAATAAACTTTCAGAACTAGCAAACGCTCCGTACAAAATCTGTACGGAGCGTTTTTGTTACTCAAATCTGAAATATTCAAAGTCAAAGTTGCTTCCCGGCAGGAACGCAAATGAAACCTTCTGTTTGCCGCTGATACCTGAGATATCAAAGCTCTTCTGTGCATAATTTTCGCTGTCACCTGTTCTGAACTCGCAGAGTATTCGGTTTTCGCCCTCGCTGCCATTCAAAATAAGATGTATGCTGTTGAGTGCAAGCGGTGACTTTCCGCTTATAACGAGCCTGCTCGGCTGCTTTTCAGAGAAATCGAACTCACCGAAATCAAGCATAACGTTGTTGCCTATCTCAGTCACACACTTTTCGCCCTTTGTGAACTTGTCACCATAAATGTTGTCAGCATCAGCCGCATTATTTACCGCAAATTCACGGCTCACCTTTTCAAAGTTGAAACCGCCCACTTGGAAACCGTCCTCAGTAAGGATACAAAGGGTCTCAATACCCTTGAGCTTTCTTGAAAGCTTGAAAGTTTCAGGCTTGAAGATCATCCACTCAGGCTCTTTGTGATAACAAAATGTGCCAAGAAGCTTTCCGCTCTCCTCAGGTATTCCGTCATAGAAGCTTATTTTAACAGGGTCAAGGGTGTTCGCCCATATCTGCACCGTAACAGTGTCAGAGCCTGCACTGCCGAAGTCAAGATTATCATATGCCGCCCATGATGTTACCTTGCCCATTGCAAAGCCTACACCCTTCTTCATGCCGCTTGAAACGTTGTCGCTCGCCCTTGTGAAAAGTCCGCCGATAACAAACTGATATGGGTCGGTAAGTGCGTTTCCAAGACCCTCAGCAGTGAATTTGAGCATAGATATGATGTGATAACGCTCAGTGCCGTTTTTGCACATTGCACGAAGCCAGAAGCTTCCGTCACCCTTTGCTTTCACCTTAATGCTGTCTGCTGTTACCTCGCACTCTGCAAGATTAGATGTTATGCCCTTTTCATTTGTTACCCTGAACTCTATATCCTCAGCATAATCCGAATTGGCAGGGAGTGCCTTATATTTCACTGTTATCTCAGGGTTATCCTTGTCAAGAGTAAGAGTATCAGTATAAAGCTCTATCTTTCTCACCGGTATCTCGTCTGTCCTGCCGCACTCGGTAGGAGCAAAGCCCACATTCTCCAGCGATGATGTGCCGCTGTCATATTCCGCCTTAACAGCATTAAGGGTAACAACACAGTCAGGCAGACCCTTTGATGTGAGCGTTACCTTTATCTCCCCCGTCTTATCAGCCACACCAATAACAGCAAGCATTTTTCCTGAGAAAAGCCTGCGTGACGTACCCTTATACTGGTCATAGTCAGTGCTGTCGCCGTTGTCAAGACCCATAAGTCTTGCCGCACCCTCAACGCTGACGTTCACACGGTTGTTGGCATTTGCGCAGAAAGTGCCGTCCTTATCAAATGCGGATATTTCAATATAAACAAGGTCAGAGCCGTCTGCAAGTATCTCTGTCTTGTCAGGGACAGCTTCTATCCTAACAGCGTCCCCGAATGAACGCTGTATATCCTCTGCGATGATATTTCCATTCTCGTCATATGCAACAGCTTTAAGCTCGCCCTTTTCATATGGTATGATATAGTTCGCTGTCAGCTCCTTGCCATGCTTGTGGTCTATATCATATGCCCCCATTGAAACGCCGTCCTTGAAAAGCTCAACTCTCGGAGCATTTGAGCAAACTCTCACGTCACAAGGCAGACCGTCGCTGAAATCCCAGTATGGGAAAATATGCACGAACGGGTCGTCCTTATAGTCTGTCCACTCGGCACGGAAAACATATGCGCTGTCCTTTGCAAAGCCTGCTGTGTCGAACTGACCGAAGTATGAGTTTTTCGTGCTGTATGGAGTAGGCTCGCCTATGTAGTCAAAGCCTGTCCAAATGAACTGACCTGCACAGTATTCAGCGTCACGGTCAGGGATAATGCAAGCCTCAGTGTTCTTTGCGCCCCAGCCTGTACAGCTGTTGCCCAAAGATGAACACTGCTCGTCATCGTCAGTTAGCAAGGTTTCAGACAGCGGAAAATGATAAATTCCACGGCTCTGCACCACCGACGCCGTTTCACTGCCGTATATCATCCAGTCAGGGTGAGCGGCGTGGTGTTCCTCATAAAGTCTTTCACCGTAGTTATAGCCTGCAAGCTTGAGAATATCAGCGCATTTCTGACCGTTCTCCCACTGCATATAGTTAGAGCCGAATGTGACATAGCCGTTGCCCTCAGGGTCATGGAGCTTAACGAGCCTTTTGAGCCAAGCCGTTACCTCCTGACCTCTCTCGTCAGCGTGAGTGTCAAAAATCTCATTTCCCACACTCCAACCTATGATAGAAGGGCGGTTTCTGTCACGGCGCACCCATGAAGCAACGTCCTTTTCTATCCACTCATCAAAAAATCTAGCATAGTCATAGTCGGTCTTTGACCTCTCCCATATATCAAAGCCCTCAGAGAGAATGAGCATACCTGTTTCGTCAGCGATGTCCATAAACTCCTCCGCAGGCATATTGTGAGAAGTCCTGATAGCGTTGATTCCCATTTTGCGCAGCTTTTTAAATCTTCTCCTTATAGCCGCAGGATTGGAAACTGCCCCAAGACAGCCGTTGTCATGGTGTTCACATGAGCCGTGTAGCTTAACGTGTCTGCCATTGAGATAAAAACCACTGTCGCACTTGAATTTGATAGTCCTGAAGCCGAATTTCTGACTTATACGCTGTACACATCCGCCGTCAACAATAATTTCCGACACCATGGTGTAAAGCACAGGCGAGGTGATATCCCAAAGCTCAGGGTCTTTCACTGTCATGTTCTGCTCAGTGAGCGAATAGCTCACGCCTTTTACACGCACCGCCTCAGGTATGCAGGAAATATCCGCCCCACAAGCGTCAGACTCATAGCTTGCCACCTCTTTGCCGTCCTTGTCAAAAATAGTGTTCCTGATGCGGATTCCCCCAAGAGGAGTACCCACAGGACGAAGCATCTCAGCCTTCACAGTCACCTGCCAGCCGTCCTCCTGCTTTGACGTTGTGATATAAATGCCGTCATTGCCGAAACGTATCTCAGGGCTTTCGCAAAGCCAAACCTTTCTGAAAATGCCTGCTCCTGAATACCACCTGGAGTTTGGCGAGTGATGATCCACACGGACAGTAACAACATTCTCTCCGTTCTTGACAAGGTCGGTGATATCGAACATAAATGCCGAGTAGCCGTATTTCCACTCCCCTGCCAAATCACCGTTCACATACACCTTGCTGTCCATGTAAACTCCGTCAAAGCGGATAAAAGTGCGTATGCCCTCTTTCTTTTGGTAAGAGAAATTCTTTCTGTACCAGCCAGTAGAAGTTTCATATAGGTCATTTGTATTATAAATAAGCCAATCATGAGGAATGTCCACAGGCTTGAAAGCAAAGTTCTCTGAGTAGTCAGAGCCGAAAGCCGCCTTGTAAAATTCCCAATCGTTGCAAAAAAGCTTTCTGTCTGAGTATGTTTCACAGATATCCATAAAAACTCCTTTATATTTTACTTATCTGAATATGAAAATGTGCGTTTATCAAAGGCTTTTCAAGCTGATATTTCTCTGCAAGCCTTGGTCCGCAGGAGTTAGAACCGACCCCTGCCATTGCATAGTCAACGCAGATAACATTGCTCTCGCACCTTTCAAGCTCATAGTTATGTGCCTTTGCCGCAAGCTCCTCCTGCGAAAACTGAGAAGCGTTGAATGAAAACTCCTTGTCAGCGGTAAACTTCACCTTAGCGTCCCCACCGCACACAGTGAGATATCGACAGCCATAGTGCGATGAATTTTCCTGCGGTCTTATATAATCCTCGTGCATATCCCCGATATCAGCCGCAAATTTGCCAATATAGCAAGCCTGACGCTTGTCAATGTAGCTTTCTGTAGGACCATATCCGAAATATTCCACCCTTGAAAAATCTTTTGGCATGAAAAGCCTTATACCGTACCTTGGAAGCATATCTATCTTATTTGAAAACTCCGCGTCGCATTTTATGTCAAGCCCACTGCCGTCAATAACATAAACAGCTTTCAGCCTGCAAAACGGCTGTTGTATGGACCAGCCAAAAGACTGTGTGACGCTTATCTCCGCTCTGTTCTCGCTCGCTGAAAGCTCACAGCCGTAGCTTTTCACATTAAAATCATTAAGATGCACCTTGTACCAATTGTACTTCATGACATCATTATCCGTAGGCGCACGGAAGAAGTTATACTGCAAAGGTCTGTCAAGAAGCTCTCTGCCGCCGAATTTCACAGAAACAAACGCCGACTTACGCTTGTCAAAGCGGTAAACAACATCTCCCACTGTCACAGTGATATCAAGAGGCGTTTCCACAGCCTTAACATTTTCTTTCACCTCAGCGACCTTACAAGCCTTGCCCTCTGCTATCCTAAGCTGATCAAAGCACACCTCATAGCCATTTTCACAATAGTCAGTGTCCTCCTTTGCAGTGAAAATAAACCTTATGAATGTTTCATTTTCATACTCCGCTGTATCATCGGAAATATTCACCACAGTGCTTCCCATAGGCTCGATGTCAAAATCCACTCTGCCGATATGTATAATACCGTTTTTGTCCGTTATCTCATATCTGCAATCGAGAATATCCCCAGCGTTCACAAACTCCAGCGTGCTTGAAAAAACAAAGCTTCCCTCGCTTTCCCCTTTTGTTACACGCACGGGTCTGTATACCTGCTTTACCTCAAGAAGTCCTGTGTGTGGCGTTCTGTCAGGATAAACAAGACCGTCCATGCAGAAATTGCTGTCATTGTGTCTTTCCCCAAAATCTCCGCCGTAGCCGTATTTTATCCTTCCCTCAGCCGTTTTGCCAAGCGGTACAGAATGGTCGCACCACTCCCACACAAAGCCACCGCAGAAACGCTCATTGGAATAGAACACATTGTGATAATCCTCCAGATCTCCCGGACCATTTCCCATGGCGTGGCAGTATTCGCACTGTACAAGAGGTCTGTTTTCCTCAAGCTTTTCAAGATAGCCTTTCAGCCCGTTTAGATCCCAGTACATACCCGAAACTACGTCAAGCACGCTGTCGGAAGTTCCGTCAAGGCAGTGTGTGCTTTCATAATGCACAAGCCTTGTATCATCAAGAGCTTTTATGACCTTTGCCTCTTCAAGCATATTTTTGCCATATCCGCTTTCATTGCCCAGCGACCAGAACACCACACAAGGGCGGTTGATGTCACGCTTTACAAGACTTTCTCCACGATCTTTTATGGCATTGCCAAACCTCTCGTCGCAAGCAAGCATCGCAATGCCATTGTAATCTGAATAGTCCCACTTGTAGTCATAATAGACCTCCACACAGCCATGTGACTCCAGATCCGCTTCATCAATAACATAAAGCCCCAGCCTGTCGCAAAGCTGATAAAACACAGGGGAGTTAGGATAATGTGACGTTCTCACAGCGTTTATGTTGTGCTTTTTCATAAGCACAAGGTCAGCCCTCATCTGCTCATAAGAAGCATAATATCCCGTGTCAGGATAGCTGTCATGACGATTTACACCCTTGAACTTCACCGCCCTGCCGTTTATCTTAACAACGCCATTATCCACCTTTACATCTCTGAAGCCAACCTCCTCGCCGATAACCTCGTCGCCTGCATTGATAGTAAGCCTGTAAAGATAAGGTGTTTCAGCACTCCAAAGCTTGACGTTCTCTAACTTTATCTCAACGCTCTCACCGTCATAAGCCGAAAACTGAGCCATTGTAACACCATCATCATCGCAAAGCTTTGCCGAAACATCACAGCCGAATACCGTAAACTCCAGCCTTGCAGAGCCATTTTCACCGAGAACAGTTTTCACGATATAATTTTCAAGACGCATTTTCGGTCTTGACAGCACATAAACATCTCTGAAAATTCCCGAAAGCCTTATCTTGTCCTGATCTTCAAAATAAGTTCCGTCGCACCATTTCAGCACAGCGGCAGTAATGATATTCCTGCCCTCAGCAAGATATGGTGTAATATCAAACTCAGCCGTAGCGTGAGAAACCTGTGAATATCCCACAAAGCTGTCATTCACATACAAATAAACACAGCTATCCACGCCCTCGAACACAAGCACCCTGTCCATGCCGTCAGGGGAATGATCATATTCACGCTGATAAACTCCCACAGGTATATCGTCAGGCACAAAAGGCGGGTCAAATGGTATTGGATAGCACACGTTCGTATACTGCGGCTTGTCATAGCCGTAAAGCTGCCAGTTTGACGGCACCGGGATAGTGTTCTCAAACTTTTCGTGAATAAAATCGTCCTCTAGGTCTATTATGCTGTCATAATAACGAAAACCCCAGTTGCCGTTTAAAAGCTCCATTCGCTGAGAATTTTTACGGTCCTCAAAAGGATCCTGCCCCTTTGCAAACGGCACAAAATAGCAGTGCTTGTCAAGCGTGCCAATGTGCAGCGCCTGAGTATCCTCATGATATATCATTTTCGATCTTGGCGAATTTTCCGCCGCAAGCTTTAAAATATCCATAGCTGTTCTCCTTTACAAGTTTATAAATTACTGTAATTATTTTATCAGCTATTGACAGGCAAGTCAATGAATGATATTATTAATTTATAACAATATGAATATGGAGTTGATATTTTTGTTCTTTGCCGATTATCCTATCCTTGGAAACGAAAAGTCCCTGCCACTATATCTGCAAAATATGGGTCATCATCACTGTCAGGATCACCTTATAAGACCCGAGGGCTATCACTATGACCAGATCCTCTACTGCACCAAAGGCAGCGGCACGCTTATCTTTGAGAATAAAGCCATTCCCATACCACATGATACCGCCATATTCATACCCGCTGAGACGCCCCACGAATACTATCCAGAAGAGGATATATGGGATATCCACTGGATAGTCCCCTGCGGATATGCCTCCAGGGATATCCTTGCCCAGTTCGGTCTTACCGAGCTTAAAACCTTTCACCTCAGCGACACAAAAATGCTCGAGCATATTTTTCGCAAAATGCACAATGCTTTGCGAACTGACAGTATTTTCGGCAATTACAAAGCCTCTGGCTATTTGTATGATTTTCTTATGGAGTTTTACCGCCTTATCGCCTACAAAGACCCTGCCACGTCAGTATCCTCCGCCCTTATGAAAGCACTGGACTACATAAACTACAACTATTTTTCCCCTATCACAATGGACGAGCTTTGCAGTGTGTCAGGAGTAACTAAACAGCATCTTTGTCTGCTTTTTCGCAAAAAACTCAGTATGCGTCCAATGGAATACATCGCAAAACGTCGTATCCAAGAAGCCAAAGCCCTGCTCACCGGTACAGAAAAAAGCATCGAGCAGGTAGCCGAGGAAACAGGCTTTTGCTCAGAAAGCTATTTCTGCAAGCTTTTCAAAAGATACGAGGGCATGACCCCCTCCGCTTTCCGCCAGATCAAATAACAACAAACAAAAAAAGAGCCGCCCAAAGGCAGCTCAATTATGCAGAAAATTAGCCCTGCTCCTTCATCTTAGCGAAACACTCGCTGCAGTAAACAGGTCTGTCCTCTCTTGGCTTGAAAGGAATAACAGCCTCGCCGCCGCAAGAAGCACAAGTTGCTGTGTAAGTCTGTCTTTCAGACTTGGTAGCAGCCTTTCTTGCATCTCTGCAAGCTTTACATCTCTGTGGCTCATTTACGAAACCTTTCTCAGCATAGAACTCCTGCTCGCCTGCTGTGAAAACGAACTCGTTTCCGCACTCCTTACATACTAATGTCTTGTCTTCGTACATGGTTCTTACCTCATTACATAAAATTGTGCCTAGTCGGATTTGCACCGACACCTTTGAATAAACAACGCTCTGCTATTAAGCTATACGGCCATATTCCTATCTCAACAGTGATCTCAATTTCCGTCTGACTCTCTGCATTGCATTGTCTACCGCCTTTTCCGACGTGCCCAAGCCTAATGCTATCTGATTGTATGACATTCCTCTCAAAAACGATTGAAATACCTGCCATTCCTGCTCCGAAAGTGCAGAAGTGATCTTATCATAAAGCTCATTCAGCTCCTCACGCTCCACTACGACCTCCTCAGGTACAGTGCCACCGCCGCCAAGAATAGCCTCAAGGTCAGCTTCCTCGCCGCCTGAAAGAAGTGCATTTCTGTGAACAGACGAAATGATCTTATTTTTTATACATTTTGTAGCGTAAGTTGAAAACTTCGCATTTTTGTCTTCACGATAGGTCCTAACCGCACCCAGAAGCCCCATAAGCCCCTCTTGGACAAGATCCTCGTGAACCTCAGCGCCATATTTTTTTGCAAGAAACTCCACCGTACAGATATATCTCGCAATAAGCTCACCGATAGCCGTTTTGTCACTCTGTGCATTTAGCACAAGCTGCTCATCTGAAAGCTTTTTCTGCTGATCCTGCCGATCGCCTCTCAAAAAATACCGCCCACCTAATCGTAGAAATTACCGCAAAGCCCCATTCTGACGCCACTGCGTAATGTTATAATACCATTTTAGACCATAAAAGTCAAGAGAATTGACGAAATCCGCCGTCCCTGTGAAAATATTTGTAACATACCACAGTTTTAAGAATGTATTCTTGTGATTTTCAACAAACAAAAAGTCAGCCGTGTCGAAATACACGGCTGACCGCAATTTACGCAACTTTGATGTTATACACGGCAGTATTTTGCTCTGCCATCGCTGAAAATATCCCCTCCGTGGCAATCGTCAGCCACAACAAGAGGAAAATCCTCAACGTAAAGTTTTTTCACAGATTCACAGCCCAGCTCCTCAAAAGCCACTACCTCACAAGACTTTATGCAGTTGCAGGCAAGTGCGCCCGCACCGCCTATAGCACAGAGATAGACCGCACCATTTCTTATCACGGCGTCCCTTACCTCTTGTGATCTCTCGCCCTTGCCGATCATTCCGCCCAATCCAAGATCAAGCAATCTCGGTGCAAACCTGTCCATTCTTCCCGAAGTGGTCGGTCCGCATGAACCGATAGGCTTTCCCTCAGGCGCAGGAGTAGGTCCGGCATAGTAGATAACAGCGTCTTTCAAAGGGATAGGAAGCTCCTTTCCCTCGTCAAGCAAAGCATTGAATCTTTTATGTGCAGCGTCCCTTGCAGTGTACACAACGCCCGAAAGCAATATCTTGTCACCGCATTTAAGCTCTCCGCTCACCGCTTTAAGCTCCTCGGAACGCACCTTTCTTATTTCCGACATGACAAACTATTATTCAGCGTCATCATCGCTTACAAGAGAAAGACCATCGTCAATAAGATCTCTTGCAGTGTTTACAGCACCGATACTATTGCCATACAGATCGTTAAGTGATGTAACGAGCTGCTGAACAGTTTCGCTCAGACTTGTGAACTGTGTCTTAACAGACTCTCTCAGATCAGCAGACTGTGCTCTGATGTTCTTAGCTTCGTTCTTAGCGTCGCTTACTACCTTTGCAGCCTCAGCATTTGCCTTTGATGTTACGTCAGCGGCTTCTGCGTTAGCCTTAGATGTAACAGCCTCTGCCTCTGCATTAGCCTTAGAAGTTACCTCGGCAGCCTGCTTGTTAGCTGCACTTGTAACGGCCTCAGCCTCCTGCTTAGCGGCAGCCGTCATTGCGGCAGCGCTTGACTTAGCAGTCTGAAGTGTAGTATCAGCCTCTGTCTGAGCATTTGTAACAAGCTTCTGTGCCTGTGCGTTTGCGTCAGCAAGAACCTGATCCTGAAGCTGCTTAGCTTCATCTTCCATCTGCTTAGCTGCCTTCTTAGCTTCCTGAACGACCTTATTAGCTGTGTTCTGAGCTTCCATGAACACGCTTCCAAGATCGAATGCAGGAGTAGCTGTGCCGGCATTAGCCTCAGCAGTTTCGAGTTTCTCTTTAAGATCCTCGATCTCCTGCTTCTGCTTTTCAAGCTCAGCATCCTTTTCAGTTACCTGCTGCTCATAGTCAGCGATACGAACCTTCATTGTATCAGTATTAGCCATAAGCTCGGCTATCTTGTTTTTAGCCTCTTCTACCTTTTTCTCAAGTTCCTTCTTGCCCTCGAAGTCCTGCTTCTGAGCGCCGCCCTGCTTCTCAAGACGTTCGATAGTTTCGTTCTGGTCATTGACCTGAGCCTCAAGAGTATAAATTTTAGAAGTAAGGTCGTCTACATAAGCAAGAACGTCCTGCTTATCAAATCCGCCGACTCTCACCGTTCTTAAATAACCATTACTAGCCATTTCAATCCCTCCACATTAGTGATTATCTCTATTATACAATAAACCACGTTATTTTTCAACTGATTTAAGCCGTTTTCAAAAATTTCATTATTCCATACAAAATAGCAACTGAAATTTATACAAAATGTCTTAAAATCATATTTATCACAGAATAATTATATCAAATTTTCCGTAAGATTTCAAGTGCTTTTGCGAAAAATTTTCAATATCCTGATAATTTTCTGAGAACACGAAAATCTCTTTAATTATGTAAACGTTTTCTGGTTTTGGTTCAAACAAGGCGGACAGCGTAAACGCCGATCCGCCTTTGAAAGCATTATTACTTGTTCTTGAAGATATTGAAGATATCGTCGTAATAATTTGGATTATCAGCAGCCTTAACGCCAGCCTTGTGCATCGCTTCAGCGTCAGCCTTTGCGTCGTCAGCCTTCTGAGTAAAATTTGCAGTATATGTTGTCGCAGCCTTTGGTGCAGCAGCCTCAGGAACGTCATCTCTGTCAACAAAGTCAGCAGCGATAACAGTAACGTCCATAGCGTCCTTGGTATCAGGATTTGTACCGTTACCAAAAATGATCTCAACGTTATCGTCAGCAGCGTCTGCTATAGCAGCAGTAAGCTCGTCCATATCACTGATAAGGAGATCCTCGCTCATTGTAACGTTTACGATAAGTCTTCTCGCACCCTTGATAGAAGTCTCAAGAAGGTCAGAAGAAATGACCTGATTGATGATATCCTGTACCTTATCCTTGCCCTCGCCGTGGCCGATAGCAATATGCGCTCTGCCTGCACCCTTAAGAATAGTAGTAACGTCAGCGAAGTCAACGTTGATCTCATCATGTCTTGTAATGATCTCAGCGATAGCGATAACGTCTGTCTTAAGAACTTCATCAGCGATAGCATAAGACTGCTTCATAGTGAGGCGCATCTCGTTTGTGATAAGGTTCTGGTTAGGGATAACGATAAGAGCGTCAACGTGCTTGATAAGAGCCTCGATACCCTTTTCTGCTCTCTCCATCTTCTTTGCGCCCTCAAATTTGAAAGGCTTTGTAACAACTGCGATAGTAAGCTTGTCAAGTGACTGAGCGATCTCAGCAACTACAGGTGCAGCACCGGTACCTGTTCCACCGCCCATACCTGCTGTGATGAATACCATATCAGCGTCCTTGATAGCGTTCTCGATCTCGTCCTTGCTTTCCTGAGCGGAAGCCTCGCCGATCTCAGGCTTTGCACCTGCGCCCAGACCGTGAGTAAGCTTCTCACCTATCTGGATCTGTGTGTGTGCAGCTGACTTATGCAGTGCCTGGATATCAGTATTAACAGCGATATATTCAACATTTCCCTCGATACCGGCCTGTGCGATACAGTTAAGTGCGTTTCCACCGCCGCCACCGACACCGATTACCTTGATCTTTGCGCCTACGACTGGCTCTTCAACATACTCGTAACCCATAATAGAACTCCTCCTAAAAGCGAATTTTCATACTTCTCCGTATTTTTACATATCAATTTATCAAATCAAAAATAAAATGCAAAAAAGCCTATGTGCCGAATATGCACATAAATAGATACAATAATATATTATCATACTTTTGTCAAAAAGTAAAGAACTTAAATGAAACCATTATAAATTTTTTATTAATTATCAATAAAACGACTGATTTTTCAGTTTCATTTGTGTATACTATACAATTAGTTATCCTGACCCCTACCAATCTGTGTTCGTCTGACCGTCCACATAGCCGTTGTCAGCATATCCATTGTCGGTATATCCCTGATCGCCGCCGTTATCATATCCCCAGTCGGCAGTTCCATTGTCATACGTTCCGCCATTATTGTCGGCAGTGTCCGTGTTGTCCCAAGTGTTATCATCGTAGCCCTGTGTATCGTCACCCGTCCAAGCATCACCATTGTTCCATGTGTTGCCGTCATCAATATTAGTATCAGCCGACACCGCACTGCTGCTGTCATCAGGCTTTGCAGAGCTTGTGTCGTCAGGCTTTGACGACTCGTCCTGCGATTTCGGAATAGCCGAAATGCCGCTGTCAGCACCATTGTAAATAAGAGTACCCTCGTAATCGTCAGTAATGCTCTTGTCAATTACCGCCTTAAGATATGTAAGCTTGTATTCCATATCCACCGAGCTTCCAAGCTTTATTTCAAGCCTGCCGTCATACATAAGCTTGATATCCGAACGGGTGGTCAGGTCAATAGAGTCTATATTTTTAAATTTCAGGTCATGAAGATCATTCAGAAGCTCTTCAAGAATATCTGCCTTAAATGAATCCTCAGAAGCAAGTTTGTCACCCTGACTAAGGCTTTTAAGCTCAAAGCCCTTTACAACAGGTATATCCCCTGTCGGAGCAGGATTTTTCGTTTCAAGTATCTTTCCCGAAGCAGACAGCACATAGTATGAATTTTTATACTCGATATCAGCCGCCTTTTCAGCCTCTGTGCAGGTTATAACAAGTGTTGACGGAAATTTCTTTGTGACCTTGACATCATCAAGATACACAAGAGTATCTTTCAAACGCTTTTCAACTATATCCGTATTCGTCCTCACAAGGTTCTGTCCCGTTGAAACGCCGCCCACGCCAAGGATCTGATCCTGCTCGTAAAGGGTAACGCCCTCTATTTTTATCTCCGACACATTAAAAAACAAAAACATACTCAGCACCAGCAGCAGCGCCGCAGCCGCAAAAAATCCGGCAACATACACGTTGCGCATATTCACTGTCTGCCGACGTGCCGCAGGCCGCTGTGAGTTCATTCTGTTTTCCTTGTAAGTTCCGTTCATTTTACTCTTTCCTAACTGCTAGTAATTTACACGTTTTATGTTTCCGCCCAGAAGCGTAAAAGCATTTTCAATGCAGTCATAGCCCCTGTCCATAAGCTTTATATTAGTGAGAGATGTTTCTCCCTCTGCCGAAAGCGCCGCCACAGCCAACGCCGCACCGCCTCTAAGGTCAGGCGCACGGACTTTTGCTCCGTAAAGCTCCTTCACGCCCTCGATAACAGCCACTTTTCCCTCTGTCTTTATATCCGCACCCATTCTCACAAGCTCGTCAACATGGCGGTAGCGGTTTTCAAAAATATTTTCCACCACCACACTTGTGCCTTTTGCCTTAGCAAGTGCCGCCGTGACTATCGCCTGAGCGTCCGTAGGGAATCCCGGATAAGGCATAGTCCTCACCGTCCGCACAGCTTTTAGCTGTTTAGGCGCTTTTATAAATATCCTGTCCTCATATAGAAATACCTGACAGCCCATTTGCTCAAATATAGGTATGACCGCACGGATATCCCCTGCCCTTGCCCCAAGCAGACCTATCTCACCGCCTGTTGCCGCCGCCGCGCTCATAAAAGTCGCCGCAACTATCCTGTCGGGCATGACAGAGTATTCACAGCCGTGTAGCTTTTCCACACCGCTTATTGTTATCGTTCCGCCCCCTGCGCCGCTTATCCTTGCACCGCAGCAGTTCAGAAACTCCGCAAGATCGCATATCTCAGGCTCTCTTGCCGCATTGTATATCACCGTGTCGCCCTTTGCCAGAACAGCCGCAAGCATGATGTTCTCAGTCGCTCCCACAGAGGGGAACGAAAGGTCTATCCTAGCCCCTCTAAGCCCTCTCGGGCAGGTGCAGCTAAGCACTCCATACTCCTCGTTTATCCTGACGCCCATTTTTCTAAGTGCGCACAGGTGCATATCTATAGGTCTCGGACCAAGCTCACACCCTCCCGGGAATGACAGCCTGCATTCACCTGTTCTTCCAAGAACAGCTCCCAGAAAAACGATAGACGAACGCATCTCTCTCATAAGCTCATCTGGCACAAAGGTCTTTACAGCGCCCCTTGCGTCCACAGTAACACAGCCGTCCTCACGGCTGCACCTTGCCCCAAGCACCGACAGAATGCGACAAGCCGCAAATACGTCCGAAAGTGCAGGACAGTTATGTAGCCTGATCTCTCCGTTTATAAGAACACACCCTGCCAGCAGCGGCAGAGCTGCATTTTTTGCTCCCTGAACGGTTATCTCTCCGTTCAGCCTGCTTCCTCCCTGAATGATAAGCCGTTGCATAAGCGTCGCTCCTTTTAAGGTTTTGACTTATCTTATGCAGGACCGCCCATATAGGTTAAAGCTATCTGTTGATATATATCTCTATAGCGTTTGAAACAGGCATAAAAGCAGGCAAACAAGGCAGATAGGAGTCCTTGCCTATCTTCTTTTTCATATCCTTAGTTGAAAGTATCATGCCGGTAACGCAATCGTCAAATGTACTATCGTCCATATCAGTGATATTCACAAGTATCCTGACAGTGACCTCCTTGCTGGAAAACGGAGGAACAGTGTCGCCTATGACCTCGCCGTCACTGTTTGTCGTAACGCTGGTCGCATAGCATACCGCGTTGTCATATTCTGAAGAAACATGGCTGATCTCATACTGCGGTATCTTTATCTCAAAAGGAGACGGGTTTTTGATATTGAACACTATATCTGCAAAACGGTAGCTTGAACTCAACTCAGAACCAAAAGCTTCTTCGTTGTATACAGAATAATTTGACAGCGCATATGTTTTAAAATCCGTCATACCCATTGTTTTGAACACGTTGTCGTCATATCTCACCACGCTCTTGTCTGCGTCGTTGAAAAACAGCGGTGGGAAGAAGAACACCATAAGCACAAGTATGATGACCACCGTAACGATCACCTTTATCACCTTGCCACGCTTTACATATGCTCCTCTTACCTTCACGCCCTTGTTAAGACCTGTTGCCGCCTGTGCAGGCATAGCCGCAGCGTCCTCAAGGAAATCGTCCTCTTTGTCGTCCTCTTCCTTGTGCTTGGTAGGGTCATCGTAAGTCTTTGTGGCACGGTCGAACTCACCTGCCTTGTTGAACTTTTCTCCGTCAAAAATCTCGTCGGCGGTGCGGTTCACTCCGCTGCCCTTGAACTTTTTATCTGACAGCTTTTTTATCTTGTCAACATCAGGCACTTCAATGCTGTCCATTGAAGCCCTCTTGTTATACTGTCTGTAATTCTTATCCATTATTTTATCCCCTTAAATTTTACGTTCCTTATCCCTTAATAAGTGGCTCTAAAGCCTTGAATATCCTGTCCTCAGTATCGGCAACATGAAGCTTTGCAGCGTTTTCCGAGCACTGTCTGAGCTTCTCAGGATCTTCTATAAGCCCCTTTACAGTATCGATAAAAAGCTTTTCCGTCAAGTCTTTTTCTTCGATAACAAAGCCTGCTCCTGCGTTTTGCAATACCATGCCGTTGTAATACTGATGATTTTCAGCTACCATAGGCGACGGGATAAGCACAGAAGCTCTGCCCATTGCTTCAAGCTCCGCCAGCGAAGCTGCTCCGCACCTTGATATAACAAGGTCAGCCGCAGCCATTGCCACAGGCATATTGATATAATCCTTTATGATACGTCTGCTGTTGTTGATATTTATGCCCATAGCCCTGAGCTTTTCAGGATAGTCCTTATATCCCTGATAAGTGCCGTAGGAATGTATATGACACACCTTAACATCATTGTCCTGATACCATTTCAGAAGCTTTGCGATATTCTCATTAAGCACTCTCGCACCCAGACTTCCGCCTGTTGAAAGCACACATATCTCGTTCTCATCAAAGCCAAGCTGTTTTTTAGCCTCCAACTTTGACATGGTGTTGAAAGCCCCCCTTACAGGCAGACCTGTCACCACCGTCTTAGCATTTTCGGGCATATACTTTTCTGCCTCTTTTACAGTGAGCATAACAACGTCCGCAGACTTTGCAAGTATCTTGTTTGTTACGCCCGGAAAAGCGTTCTGCTCGTGAATAGCCGTCTTTATGCCCATTTTAGCGGCTTTTCTAACTATAGGTCCTGAAACATATCCTCCGGTTCCTATAACAAGATCAGGTCTTGCTTCCTTTATTATCTTCTTTGCAGTGCTTCCTGACTTTACAAGACACTCTGCCGCATGGATATTTCTTTTGAGATTTACCCAGTTAGGCTTTCTCTGAAAGCCCTCTATCTTTATAGGATAGAACTTATATCCTGCCGCAGGCACGAGCCTTGCTTCAAGCTTTTCGGGATTTCCCGCAAAGCTTATCTCAGCGTCAGGATAATGTTTTTTTATGATCTCCGCAATGGCAAGAGCAGGATTTACATGACCTGCTGTACCGCCGCCTGCAAGTAAAACTCTGAGCATAGAACTAATACCTCTTTACTTTTTTTTGATGCACTGACGTGAAACGTTGAGCATGATACCCATTTCTGCAAGCTGTATCATCAGTGCAGTACCGCCGTAGCTGAAAAACGGCAGTGAAATACCCGTGTTAGGGAAAGCGTTGCAGGCTACCATAATGTTGAAAAGTGCCTGCGAGCCTATCTGTATTGTTATACCAGCCGCAAGAAGCATACCAAAACGATCCTTGCTTCTTGAAGCGATCATGAAGCCCTCGATTATAAAAAGCACAAACAGCAGTACCACTACCATTGCACCCACGAAGCCAAGCTCCTCGCAGATAATAGCGAAAACGAAGTCGTTTTGCGACTCAGGCAGATAGTATTTTTGCCTTGACTCTCCAAATCCAAGACCGAACCAGCCGCCCGAGCCTATAGACAATAGAGATTCATAGGTCTGGAAGGTCTTTCCGCTAGGGTCGGATTCAGGATTTTTCCAGCTCTGTATACGATCTGAAATATAAGAAAAGCCTGAGCCTGACGCCATTTTATATATCAGCAGCAGCACCCCGAAAACAGCACACACACCGATAAATTTCCAGAAGGTCTTTTTTGGCATACCGCTTATGAACATCATAGACACGCCCATGATACCCACCAGCATAACAGCCGACATATGCCTCTGAAAAATAAGCACCAGCGCCACCGCGCCCATTATCACAGTAAACGGTATAATACAGAATTTCCAATCCTTGAACTTAGGATAATTCACCGACATTATGTATGCGAAAATAATAATGAACGTTACCTTCAGAAGCTCCGACGGCTGAAAGCTGATCGGACCTATTTGTATCCAACGCTTTGCACCGGCAACGTCTATTCCGAAAAGAGCTGTATAAAACGTAAGAAGATATGTGGCGATAAACGCAATATATGCTATCTTTGTGTTCTGAAAGAAGTGATAATCAAGATAGCTGGTGGCAAACATCAGAAGAAGACCAAGTCCGGCAGACTTGAGCTGGCTCACCAAATAATAATATCCATCGTTATATTCACTCAGCCCCCACGCATAGCTTGCAGAAAACATCATCAGAAGTCCGAATACAAGCAATACCATTACAAGAATGAAAAACGGCTTGTCTATCTCCGTAAGTATAAATCTGAATCTATGTTTTCTTTTTGCCTGTGCCACAGGTTGTTTAAGAGGAACGTGACTATTATACACTATGCTTCCGTCACGTTCACGTCTAGGACCTCTTATAGCCAAACAAACAACCTCCCAACAAAATCTCTATATGAAAAACTTTCCCGAATATATCAAAAACGCTATCGCCGCCGCAGCCCCTGCCACAGATATCACAGCGAATATCCCGATCACGGCGTGATCCCCATGACCCTTTTTCTGCAAATGCTCATGAAGCGTGTAACCTTTCATAAGCAGCTTTTTTCTTATCTTAAAAACGATATACTGCAAAAGCCCGCAAGCTCCGTCAACGACCACCGCCGCACCTGCCAGCAGGAAAACGAAATATTCTCCCGAAAGCAGCACCGCCATAGTCATAAGACCACCAATCGCCAGCGCACCCGACTCGCCCAAATAAAGCTTCGCAGGACTGCACCCCCAAAAGAGAAAGCCTCCTGCCGCACCCATTGTGCAAACAGCAAAAAGCTGAGCGGCGTCAGAACCTGCCCCTGCCGCAAGACCGCTTGACAACCCTGCCGAAAATATCAAAGCCGTTACAGCACACAGCCCGTCAGTACCCGTATCGGTCTTACCGCCTGCGCAATCATGTATCTTCACCATGTTTATCCCCACTGTCATAAACAGCGGAAAAAGCGGATAAAAAAGCCTGCCGAACTGCACATATCCCAAGTGAAAAGGCATAAGCACAGCCGTCTGCACTCCTCCGCAGTATCTAAGCCCCACGCATACACCAAGACATATAAGATACTCCATACATATCTTGTAAAAAGGCTTCATGCCGATGCCGAGCTTTTTCTCCTTAACATAGTCCTCCGAAAGCCCGATAGCCGTGAGCATCAAAACTCCGCCCAGAGCGATAAACACACGCCTTGAAAACTCTCCGTTCTCAAAACTCAGCACCGCCTGCGAGTCATAAAATATAACTCCCGTAACAATGCCGAATATAACGCAGAGCATTATGACAACTCCGCCGAATTTCGGCTCAGAGCCGTCCTTTGCGAACCTGTCGCCTATATAAAAATCGAATTTGCCTGTTTTTATCCTGCGGAAATATGGTATGAACACTCTGCCGAGAACATATCCCAGCACCATTTCACACCCCAGTATCACCGCCTGCACGCTCCAACTCATTTTGTCAGTGCATTGAACACTTCTTCAAGCTTCATTCCTCTGCTTCCCTTGAAAAGCACAGCGTCACCCTTTGCAACTACCTCTTTCAAAGCCGCCGCAAGGTCATCTCTGCTTTCAAAGTGCCTGCAATTTTCCTTTGCAAAGCCCTTTTTCTCAGCACCCTCTATATAGCACTTTGAGTCCTCGCCAAAGCAGTAAAGCAGGTCAGCCTTTGAAGCCGCAACATACTCTCCCACATTTCTGTGATAGGTCTTTGAGTTCTTGCCAAGCTCCAGCATATCTCCAAGCACGCAAATACGCTTGCCCTCCGCCTGTGCCTGTGAAAGCACCGAAAGGCTCGCTTTCATTGAGTCAGGCGCAGCATTGTAGCAGTCAACTATATATGTAACTCCGTCAATGACGGTAACATTCTGTCTTAAACCCTCCGGCTTGAACTGAGCAATGCCCTTTACGATATCCTCAGGAGGAATATCAAGTGCAAGACCCACACAGAACGCCGCAAGAGCGTTCTTTACATTATGCTCGCCCAGGCAGTTTATCTGGGCGGCTATCTTTCCGCCCTCATAGTTTATAGTAAATGTTATGCTGTTGTCAACAGTCTTAACACCGCTTGCATAAACATCGCAGTCCTTCTTTGATACAGAATAGTAATAAACCTTTCTGTCAGAATGTAACTGCACACCTGCAAGCAATTTATCATCACGGCAAAGTATCAGCGGAGCGTCATAAGCCGCACCGTCAAGTATCTCAAGCTTCGCCTTGAGAATGTTTTCCTGCGTGCCGAGATTTTCAATATGTGAAATGCCGATGTTAGTTATAACAGCCACGTCAGGCTGACATGACATTGACATTCTCGATATCTCACCCTGATGTGACATACCCATTTCGATAACAGCCGCCTCATAACTGCTGTCAAGACCGAAAAGCGTCTGCGGCATACCTATCTCATTGTTGTGGTTGCCCTGAGTTTTCAGCGTCTTGTATTTCTGCGCCACAACAAGGGCTATCATATCCTTAGTGGTGGTCTTTCCCACGCTTCCTGTTACGCCAACTACCTTAACATCGAATTTAGACCTGTAGTATCCCGCAATATCGAGCAATGCCCTTGCAGTGGAGTCAACGATCATACATCTTGCACCCTCCACAGGTCTTTCCGTGACAACAGCCTCCGCACCAAGCTCCATAGCCTTTGCGGCAAAGTTGTGTCCGTCAAAATTCTCACCCTTTAGTGCAATAAAAAGCGAGCCTGGCTTTATTGTTCTCGTATCGGTGGAGATATCGGAAATTTCAACGTCAGCAGGATAGCCGTAGCTTCCGTGAACCGCCGATATTATCTCCTGTAAGCTTAATTTTTCCATTTTAATTCTTATCCGCCAATTTCTCGGCAGTATCTCCTTTCCCTTTTCTTATAAATATATATCTATTTTCATTCATCGCCGAAACGATGCAAACGGGACATCGTATTTCTGCAAAGCAGAAATTACGCTGCTCCCCTACATAACAAATATGTTATTTTCTATCTCTTATCTGCCCTCAGCTTCAAGCTCTTTAAGAGCGTCCGCAACGACTTCTCTCTCGTCAAAATGTATCTTCACACCGCCTGCAAGTATCTGATAATCCTCATGACCCTTGCCGGCAAGCACGATGATATCGTCCTTTTCCGCATGATGTATAGCCCAGTGGATAGCCTCACGCCTGTCAACGATAGTTATGTAAGGGGTCGTCTTGCCCTCCAGACCAACCAGAACATCGTTTATGATATCCTGCGGATCTTCATTTCTCGGGTTGTCGGAAGTGACGATAAGAAAATCAGCATTGTCCGCCGCAGCCGCAGCCATAAGGCTTCTCTTTGAAGCGTCTCTGTTTCCGCCGCAGCCGAAAAGGCATTTTACCTTTCCGCTTGCACTGTTCTTTATAGCCGAAAGCACGTTCACAAGTGCGTCAGGAGTGTGAGCATAGTCGCATATAACCGTGAAATCTCTGCCCGTCGGAACTATCTCCGCTCTTCCTCTTACGCCCTGCATAGTACCCAAAGCTCTGATAGTCTTGTCAACGTCAAATCCAAGGGTCTCACAGCAGGCGATAACAGCCAGCGAGTTTGAAACGTTGAAAAGTCCGGGCATATTGAATGAAACATTGTGCTTTATCTTTCCGTCAGTGAAAACATACTTCACGCCGCTTGCTGAAAGCAGTATATCCTCTGCTCTGAAATCAGCCTTTGTACAGCATGAATAAGTTTTCGCAGGACAGCTTATCTCTTTGAGATACCTTCTGCCGTATTCATCGTCAATGTTGATGATAGCGTTGTCAGATATAGTGAAAAGTATCTTCTTAGCCTGATAGTAATTTTCCATCGTACCGTGAACGTCAAGATGATCCTGCGTAAGATTGGTAAAAACGCCTACCTTATAATGACAGCCTGAAAGTCTTTTCTGCTCCAAGCCCTGCGAGGAAGCTTCCATAACAACATAGTCGCACTTTTCGTCAGCCATTTTTCTGAAAAGCTCATAAAGGTCATAAGGCTCAGGAGTAGTTCTTGCAGTAGGATAAACGTCGTCGCCTATCTCGTTCTGACAAGTGCCAATAAGACCAACCTTACAGCCGAATGAAGAAAGCACCTTCTTTATAACAGTTGTGATAGTCGTCTTTCCGTTAGTGCCTGTTACACCGATAAGAGTAAGCTCCTTTTCAGGGTGACCGAAAAATGCCGCACACAGCAGAGGGAAAGCCTCTCTTGTGTTCTCCACGATTATCTGGCAGTCAAGCCCCAGATCTCTTTCGCAGACTACAACTGTACAGCCCTTTTCTATCATATCCTTGGCAGCGTCATGTCCGTCAAAGGTCTTTCCTTTTATGCACACGAACATCGAGCCTGCCTTGACAGCCTTTCTTGTGTCGCTCGTAACGTCGCTTATCTCCATATCAGGCAGAGAAGTTTTCGCAACGTCCTTTATGATATCATATAGTTTCATAATTATCATTCCTTATCATGGTTTCTTACTGTGAGCCTACCGAGGTCACTGCAAATGTTACCGACACAGCCGTTCCCATTGGAACGCTCTGTCCTGCTCCCACGCTCTGATCGGACTGTGCAACTGCACCCTCCTCCTCATAGCCTGAGCCTTCTGCCGTCAAGTTAAGACCATACATATCAAGCGTAGCCTTTGCCTGCTCCTTTGTAAGTCCTTTAAGTTCAGGCACCGTAACAGTTTCTTCCTTGGCGTTTGCTTCTGTATAAAGCACAACCGATCCGCCATGCTCTATCTTTGCGGCAACAGGCGTCTGCTTAACAACAGTGTCGCCCTCGCCCTTGACCTTGACCTCAAGTCCAAGATCTTCAAGTGTCTTTTTGGCTTCCTCAACAGTATAATACTGAACGCTAGGTACTGATACCTGCAAGTCTGCAAGCTCGCTTTCGTCATACTCAGGGAAAATTCCCACATAAGGCAGAACGTCTGAAAGCACGTTCACGCATATAGGCGCTGCCACCTGGCTTCCGTAGAATTTCTCGCCTGTGGGGTGGTCTACCATTACGAGCATTACTATCTCCGGATCGTCAGCAGGAGCGAATGCACAGTATGAAGAAACATACGTCTGACCGGTCGGGTCCTCGTCCATTTTCTGTGAAGTACCTGACTTACCGCCTATCCTGTATCCCTTTATATAGCAGTTAGAGCCGGGCTGACCTTCAACAACGCCCTCGAGTATCTCTCTCATAGAAGCGGAGGTGTCCTCAGAAATGACCTGACGTCTTACAACAGTGTCCATTTTCTTTACAATGTTGCCGTTCTCGTCGGTTATACTGTTCACCACCTGCGGCGTAACAAGATAACCGCCGTTTATAGCCGCCGAGTAAGCTGTTATCATCTGTATCGGCGTTACCTTATTTGTCTGACCGAATGAAGATGAAGCAAGCTGAACAGGGCCCATGTTGCTAAGCGGCATACTGATAGAATTTGATTCCGCCGGCAGGTCGATACCTGTCAGCTCGTTGAAACCGAACGCATTGTAATACTGGCAGAACTTTTCAGAACCAAGCTTCATGCCTATCTGAATGAACACAGGGTTACATGAGTTTAGCATTGCCTGAGCAAGATCCTGCGAACCGTGGTCGGTAGTTGACCAGCAGTGGAAAGTCGTGTCCTCCACCTGTATCTGAGTGCCGCAGCCAAAAGTATCATTAAGAGTGATAGCCTTTTCTTCCAAAGCCGAAGCACCTGTTATGACCTTGAATACAGAACCCGGATTGTATGTTTCTGAAACCGCCTTGTTCTTCCACTGAAGGGACCATGCGTCAAGCTGTTTCTGCTTGTAATCGTTTGAATCTTCATCAAGCCCTGCAAGCTCCGCCGCCGTCTTTTCATCGGAGATAGCCGCAGGCTCGTTAGGGTCATAAGGATCAGAGGTCGCCATTGCATATATCTGACCTGTCTTAGGATTCATTATGATACCGCAGGCTCTGTCAGTAGGCTGATTTTCCTTAACTGCCTTTGCAAGCTCTTTTTCAAGGATATACTGAATGTTGGCGTCGATATTCAGATTAAGATCGTCGCCGTCCTGAGCGTCATAGCTCTGCTTGTATCTGTATGGTATCTCAGTTCCGTCGCTTGCCTTTGCAGTGATTATCCTGCCGTCAATGCCGCTGAGATAATCGTCATAGTAAGCTTCCAGACCATATATGCCGTTTCCCTCATAGTCCGTGTGACCAAGAACAACAGAAGCAAGAGTATTCTGTGGATAAAGTCGCCTTGTGGTTGGGTCACACCTTACACCGTCAATGCCAAGCTCCGTTAGCTTATCCTCGATAGCCGTGGAAACGGTCTTTTCCACCTCTTTTTTCAGCACGATGTACTGAGTATCCGTCTTAGTGAGTTTTTCTCTCACAGTGTTAGTGTCTATCTCAAGATTGAGTGCCAAAAACTCCACAAGTTCGTCAAGACATTCGTCCCCTGATTTCGTTGCGTCAAGTCTTTGCTGATATGTAGCCTTCTTGGACGCGTCGTCCTCTTTGGCTATATATCCCTTAAGCTCCTCTATCTTCTTGTCGTTGTCATCAAGCTTTTCTTTGAGCATAAGAGGGTCTGCATAAACAGTATAGACCGTTGCGCTCTGAGAAAGCACCGTTCCGTTTGAATCATAAATAGTGCCTCTTGACGCTGAAACAGCCGTGCTTTTAAGCTGCTGAGCGTTTGCAAGAGACTGCCACTTCTTGCCGTCCTTTATAGACACCGAAAATATGGTCGCAACCGTATATATAAGTATCGCCGCCACAGGCAGGCTCAGCCAAATATTCAGACGTTGTTTCATTCTGGCACTTGGTCTGTCGGTCATAAATATCTCCTCTCAGGACATCACCGCACATACAAAATCTTCAATAAATTAGCACGATACGGCAAATATCATATTTTCACACATACAAATTAATAGAACAAGAAAGCTAAGCACAAATATCTTGTCCCTAACTTTCCCCATAATTATTTTATTCACTAAGCCCCGATATATTCCAGAACAGAGCTGAACCAGTGTTTTATCTTAACGAACACATTGTCGTCCTCGGCCTTTACCACCTTTGCCACCGAGTCTGAATCCACAGTTACATACTCTATCTGAGATTTATCCAGCTTTTTAAGTCCCAGCTCATTCTCAGCATACTCCTCGACCTTTGACATATTGGTCTTCTGAGCAAGCTCTGACTGTAAGCTTACATTCTCTCCCTGAAGCTGAGCAAGCTGTTCCTCCTGTCTGGTCTGCTCCGAACATAGGCTTGATATTTCGACTCTGCCGTATATCATCGTTCCAAGAACAACAGCCACCAGCAGGCAAATGCCTATCACAGTTACTACCGATATGGTTTTCTGCTTTAGTGCAGGGTTTTTCTTATATTTTATGGCTCTCTGAGCCTCCGCCTCCTGAGCGTTGTCATAGGCACTGTAATCAAATGCCAAGTTATGTACCTTTGCCATTGCGGTAAAACACCTCTCACGATCCACGGGCAAGCCCGTTATTTACACATTCCCAATTTTACACAAATTTCACTCAGTCCTTGATCTTCTCGATCACCCTGAGCTTAGCGCTGCGGCTTCTGTTATTCTCCGCAAGCTCCTTTTCATCAGCCTCTATAGGCTTTCTGTTCACAAGCTTTCCCCTAGGCGTTCTTCCACATATGCACTGTGGAAAATCAGGCGGACATATACAGCCCTTGCAGAAGCTCTGAAATCTCTGCTTTACCAATCTGTCCTCCAGCGAGTGGAAAGTGATTATGCAAAGCCTGCCGCCCACGTTAAGACAATCGAATGCCTTGTCAAGAGCGATATTCAAATGTTCAAGCTCCTTATTTACCTCTATCCTGATAGCCTGAAAAGTCTTTTTGCAAGGGTTTTTCTCACGCCTTGCCTTCTGCGGAACTGCGCTTTTTATTATCCCGGCAAGCTCCATTGTTGTCTCTATCGGCTTTTGTTCTCTGTATTTTATTATCTTAGAAGCAATGCTTCTTGAAAACTTTTCTTCGCCGTACTCGAAAATTATCCTCGCAAGGCTCTGATAATCATATCCGTTCACAACGTCCTTGGCAGAAAGCCCCTCCCCTGACATTCTCATGTCAAGAGGTGCGTCATTGTGATAGGAAAAACCTCTTTCCGCATTGTCAAGCTGATAAGAGGAAACGCCCAGATCCATAAGAATGCCGTCAGCACCGCTTATGCCGAGCCTTTCAAATATCTCGTCTATCTCAGAGTAATTCCCTCTCACAACAGTCGCAGGATAGCCTGCCAACCGCTCAGTCGCAGTTTTCACCGCCTCGGGATCTCTGTCTATAGCCACAAGCCTGCCGCCCTTTTCGCCGTCAAGCCTTTTAGCGATCTCTCTCGAATGTCCTGCTCCTCCGGCAGTGCCGTCGCAGTAAATGCCGTCAGGTCGAATGTTCAGACCCTCCAAGCACTCATCAAGCAGTACGGGAATGTGGTTAAATTCCATTAAAAATCAAGCCCCTCCAGAGCTTCCATAAGCTCGTTATCATCAATGCTGCTGTTGAAATCGTCCCAGCGCTTTTTATCCCATATCTCACATCTGTCAGATACTCCGGCCACAACGATCTCCTTTTCAAGCCCTGCCACCTCTCTCAGTGACTGCGGAACAAGTATCCTGCCCTGCTTGTCAGGCTCGACCTCGCACGCCCACGCCATAAAGCTTCGCTGTAAAGCTCTCGCCTTAGCCATAGGCAGACTTCTGATCTTTTCGGCTCTTTTCTCGAAATCCTCAAGGGAATAAACGAACAGACAGCCGTCTATACCTTTAGTTACAATGAACCGCTCGCCGATAAGCTCTCTGAGCTTAGTAGGAAAAGTCATTCTTCCCTTAGCGTCCATAGTCTGATTGTAAGTTCCTTTAAGCAAGCACGCCAGCAAGCCGTTCACCTCCCTTGACCGAGTTAAGCAATGAAATGCCACTTTTGAAGCACTCATCACCACTTTTTTGCACTTTTAACCACCGTACAATAATTATACACTATATTATAGAAAATTGCAACAGTAATATTTCCCAAAGTGAATTTTTGCAAGGGATTTTTCTTGGACACTTGGTCAATTTAAGAGAGATTTTAGGGGGATTCTGTAACTTTCGCCTTTTAATTTGTCACCGTCTTGTAATTTGTAAACTTTTAATTAATTTTATATCATACAATATCTTGTGGTACTTTAAACATTTGCACCTGTATAAAGATAGCAGATATTTCCGCAAAACTCCCATACATTCACATCGTATTGACCTTATAAAGTTATTGTAACACAACATATAGTATACGTCAATAGGTTTTGCGAAAAAAAGCACAATTATTTCTGACACTGTGACAGAAAAAGCAAGAAGGGTGATGAACGGTAGAATATAGTGTCGCAAAAAGGTTAAAATTCGGTAACAAGGAAATTTGTTTTCTAATTTAATTATTACACTATCCGATTTTGTAAATTTTCATTGCTTAGATAAAGAAAATAAAGATTGAAGAAGAATGGAGCATGAGAGAGGGTTTTTAACGTTAAAACAGCCAAAAATAATAGTAAAATTGCACAAAACCGCAAAATAAAGTGGCAAAAAAGGCAACTGCAAGGGTAGAAATACAATATGCAGTAAAAAAGCGGACGCACCTCGGTGCGTCCGCCAAGCCTCAGTTATTTACTTGCAAAAATTCTCAATGTATCTGTCGATACACTGTGCCACGATCTCAGTAGCGTGTTCACGATCCTTAACATCATCGACCACAGTGTCCTTGTGTTCAAGTGCCTTGTATACCGAGAAGAAATGACACATCTCATCAAAAATGTGCTTAGGCAGCTCTGAAATGTCCTTATATATGTTGTATGTAGGATCATTGAGCGGAATGCAGATTATCTTCTCGTCAGCCGCACCATTGTCAAGCATGGAGATAACGCCTATAGGATAGCAGTCAACCAAAGACAAAGGCGCAAGCGTTTCCGAGCAAAGCACAAGTACATCCAACGGGTCGCCGTCCTCTGCATACGTCCTAGGGATAAAACCATAGTTTGCAGGATAGTGGGTCGATGTGTAAAGTATCCTGTCCATTCTCAGAAGGCCCGTGGTCTTGTCAAGCTCGTATTTTACCTTTGAGCCTTTTGGTATCTCTATTACCGCCGTGAATTTTTCCTTTGTTATCACCTTTGGTGAAATATCGTGCCAGATGTTCATGTACATTCCTCCTGTATTTTTATTCAGCTTCGTACATACCCTCAGACTTTAGATTTTCAGGTATGTCAAAAACCGTTTCGCCGTCCGCCTCAACGCATGAGATACAACCGGCGTTGTCCTCGTTTATCAAGTCCCACAGTGTTACAACTTCATCTTCGCCCACAACGTCTATCCCAAGTCTGTCAAAAAGCTTCTCAAGCTTCTTTGGATTGCGTGAGTATATCTGAAATTCCTGATAGTCTGTGAAATATATCTCCTCGTCATTCTTGTGCGAGCCAAATCCAAATCTCGATACTCCGTCATTTACAAGCACAGTGCCGTAACGCTTCATTATGGCAAGGGCGACCTCTTTCGTGCAGTTATCAAGATAATAGGTCTTGTATCCATCTCTCTCGCTGTCAGGAAGTTCCAGAAAGAAGAATATAGGCTCAGCGAGCTTCTCTATCACACCGCAGGCGACCTTCGCCATGATGTCACAACTCAGCACACCCCTTATATTATCCCCCTGAATGTGGCAACAAGACCGCAGTTTTTCCGCTCCGCCCACAGATACGCCCTGACAGAGGGTAAAATTATCTTCCATAATATCCTCCGTAAAATAGTTTTATTACCAATAGTATAAACCATTTTCGCAGATATTTCAAGTATAACCTATGAATTTACATTAAAAGTTTACAGCAGTACAGCCTTTCAGCCATACCGCCGCTAGAGATCACAAAATTCAGAAAAAGAACAGCGTTCTCACGCATTATTCGCAAACAGCCTGTTACTTGCCTCTCTGCTCAATAATGCCGATCATCTCGCCCACATCTTTCATACCCGAAACTTCGCCCATTTTGAACCTCATCTTGAACTCGTCCTCCACCGCACCGATAAGAGTGATATGCTCGATAGAGTCCCAATCCTCGATATCATCAGCCGTGGTGTTCTCGTCCACCTCCAAAGTATCATCATCAAAAACATCTCTGAAAACATCATCAAGTCTTTCAATTATCTCGTCCTTGCTAAGCATAATGCTCCTCCTTCACCTTTATAACAGTATTTTTATCCTCATACCCCTCAACTAAAAGCCGCCAAGCCGTGTTGCCCTCTTCGTCCTGAGATATCTTCTCAAAGCCGAAGCTTTCATAAAGCCCTGCCACCATTTTATTTTTCGCCGTAGGGTAATAATGCCCGTATATCTCCCTTATGCCACGCTTTTTCGCCTGTTTCACAAGACTATCCAGCATAGCAAGCTCCATATCCCTTTTCAGCACACGGCATGACATCAGCCAAAGCTCGATATCAAGCCTGCCCTTGTCCTCGCTGTCTGTCTTTCCGATAGTCACCGCCACAACGCCGTTGTCACCGAACTTATCATAAAGCTTTCCATACAGTCTTATGTATTCGTCAGAGTTATAGACCGCCTCCATTTGCTCCGCAGTGTATCTCTTTGTGGTGAGGTTGAACTGATTGCTCTTGTTGGTGAGCTGAGTTATCCTTTGCAGATACAAAGGCGAAAAATCCCCTATCTCTGCCGTCATTTCAAGACTCAAAAGATAATCATGATAATCCGCAAACCTGCTCTGCGCCTTTGCACGCTGAGCGTTCGCCCTGTACATATCATTGCGTTTGAGATCGTCCTCAGAAAGCGTAACAGTTTCAAAATATCCCGAGCGGTCAAGCACTCTTATGTAGTCCGTGACCTCCCCTATCTCAGGCACAGCCGTACCTGCAAGCTGTCCCCTGACTATCTCCCTCTCCGCAGGGTTATCGTCCACAAAAACAAACGCCTCAGAAAGAATGTTAAGCTCCTCCGCCGTGTCAACGATATTTTTGTCCTTTGGAAGCCAGTTGGCTTTTATCGCCACAAAATCATCAGGCCTTAGCACGCCCTCAGGGTGGGAAAGCCCAGCCAAAGCGTTCTCTTCCTCGTTTTTGGAGCATACCGTCAAAAGCACGCCCAAATCCTTGTGCGCCTTAACATACTGCTGAAACTCAAAATAAGCCATTGCCTCAGCCGTTTCCTTGCCTATCTCCAGATTTTCCACACCGTCGTCACCAACGATGCCGCCCCAAAGAGTGTTGTCAAGGTCAAGAGCCAGCGCCTTTTTGTTCTTGCCAAAGATAGCCTTTATAATATTCGCCACCTGAAAAGCCAGCTCAGGTATAGCCTCGATATTGAGAGCATATTTGTAGAGATACCAATATTTCGGCTCGCTCCACTTTTCAAGCCCATATGCCGCTGACAGCCAGTTTATATCATTGAGATAAACCTCTGACCTCCGGGCTATCCTGTCATACAAAGCCGAATTGAGCCTTGTGACGAAGTTCACCTTTCCACGCCTGTCAGAAGCGTCCATGTTCCCCATAAGGCGGAAAAACGGAAGCTCAAAATTGTTCTGTATCACAGGACAGCCGAAATGCTCTTTCACTCCGTCCCAAGCCTGAGAAAGCCTATCAAGCTCAGCGTTCAACCCCTGCTCTATCTCCTCTTCACCCGACCTGGGGGTAGGTGAAAAGCTGAGGTTTCTAAGGCTCGTGTGTATATAAACGATATCAGGTTTAAAGCGGTCAAGCTCCTCGTTTGAGAACACAGCGTCCTGCCAGAACTGCCCGTATTCCGATCGATAGAACTCACATTCAAAGCCCATGTCAAGCAAAAACAGCTCCAATACCGACACAATATCGTCCGTAGTCGAGCCGCCCAGCACAGCCACCCTCTTTTTCAGCCGCACCGCTCCGTCGCCCAAAAGCTGCCTTTTCAGCGACCTTTTCTTTTTCATTATAAACCCATTGTCAAATGGATACTCCAACTCTTTCATATTGCCCTCGCTTTTTGTATATGACCTATAGATCCGGTTCTCGTTCCCATATCATTTCATAGTCTTTTTCACCGGTAGCTTCGTCCAGGCCCTCGCATTTTATAGCAAAGCCCTCTCTCTCGTAAAAACGTATCGCCCGAGTATTTTTCTGATAAACGTTTAAAGACAGTTTAGCTTTTCTGTCTTTTGCATAGTTCAGCAACAGTTTTCCTATCCCCTGCGACCGCACTTCTTCTGAAACAAAAATGCCCTCGATATATCCACCATTTATCCCGATAAAGCCTTGTATTTTTCCATTACATTCGTATACATAAACTTCCGCCTGCGGCAGCATATCTTTTACTGGCTCAAAATTATCATTCCAGTATTGAGAGGGAATAAAGTAATGTGCATTCAGATTGGCGTTTAGCCATATATCAGCCACCCTGTCAATGTCCGATTTTTGAAGCTTTCTTATCTGCATGATAATTCACCAAGCGCCCGCTACTTCCTAAACATATGAAAATCACAGCAGTCACCGCCGTACCCCAGCGTCTTAGTCCTGGTAAACCCTATCTTTTTAAGTCCGCCGTATGTAACATCATCAACATCACAAAACAGCCTGCAAAGCTCCTCACAGCCGTTTTCAACACAAGCCGTGTGCCAAAGGCACTTTGTTATGGTGACGTTGAAATAATCCTTACCATGCTCCTGAACGCTCTCCTGAAGATCAGTGGTGCGCATTATCTTCAAAAATACCCTGCTGTATATCTCATAAAACCCAGGCACTATCTCCATTTTCACCGTGGAAGAATGTTTCTTCGCCGCCACTATCTCCAGCATATATTTGCGCATATACTTGTATACATCATCATCAGAAAGCCCCGCCGCAATGAAACTCTTGTAAAGGGCTATCCTCGGCAAAATGGTCTGTATAAGCGTTTTCATCTGATTTTCCGTCTTGCCCTTTGTGTTCCCGATGATTTCCCCAAGAGCCTTGTCCTGCATCTCAAACAGCTTTCCGCCCCTGTCATTGCCGAAACTCTCTGCCAAAAACGCCTTTATCTGCTTTTGCTGTTTTATTTTCACTTTCACCGCACCTTTCTGCTGTCACTTCTTCCTGCTGTACCTAAAATCGCAGTATGATGCACCCTCAGCAATAGTCCCCGTCCTAACGAGTTTTATGTTCATCATGTCCGCCAGCACAAAATCCATTCTGCATATGTAAGCCGCCAGCTCAGGACACCCCTCGTCCTTAGAAAGCTTGCACGCCCCACATTCGTGATAATCATACCCAAGGTCATATTCACCATTGCCCGGCAGAATATCCACCACCCAATCGTTCTCATATAACCTCTTGTGGCTGTCTTCCGACCATTTCAAACGCCCTGGCATCTTCTTAGGGTCAAGATAACTGTCCACATCACCCATGACCTTGTGAAAAAGCTTTGAAGCGCAAAGCCCGTCACGGAATATCTCAAAATTCTCCTGCGCAGACTTCCCTGTACTCCTGTTCATGGCAATGTAATAGCTCGCCATAATGTACGAACTCAAAAGCTTTGACTTACCAATATCCTTAGCCCTCGCAACTATCTTCCCATGCTCTTCCTCTATCTTCTTAGCCACCTCTTTAGAAAAGCCTCTCCTTTTAAGCTCCGCCTTTACCACACTGTGATAAAAGTGAAATATCATCTTCACACTAAACGTATTTTCCATATTTTCACCTTTCTATCCGTTAAACAACGCCAACTCTATTCCCGATTATCTATATTGTAAATAACGCAAGCAAACCCGGCTATCACCGCAAACAGTATCGCACCGCCAATTTCCTCCTGCAATGCCGCCCCGACAAAATATCCAGCCATAGCCGCAAAAAACATGATAACAACAGCCGCCACCGTCCTAAATTTTTTCATAACGCTCAACCTCCAGCCTATCTCATATTATCCAAAGCCATACGGCAAACCTCGTCCGTTAGTTTCACCTTACCCAAACCTACAGCACACAAACCACAAACCAATACATATAAGGTACCAGCGTCATAATGATATCATAAACTGCAAGAAATTTTCCCGACAGAGCATGACCATTCGCCGTACCCTTTTTCCAAACCAGCAAACTGTACAGCACGCTCACCGCAATATGTATCAAACCACAAGCAAAAATTATCCAATGAAAAACATCGTCCTGAAACTTCCCCTCACTGCCTGTCAGCTCAAAGCTAATGATTATCACCCAGCCCAAAAGGTCATTTCCCAGACCACTGATAGTATGAGCCGCTATAGCCAAAAATTTCTTCATAAGCATACCCCCTATGCCAAAAGCATCTATTTTTTATTTTCTGATAACTCACATTTTATCATCACCCTGCACAAAATTTGCCCCACAAATTCGTGCAAACAAATGATTTATATTTTAATTTGGCAACATTTCTGCAATTGTTGCATTTTTTATGCAACAAAAGTGGTGCTTTTCGTGTATAAGTAGAAAGCGTTTTGATACTTGCGGGCACGTACAAGCCCTGCGACTTAGTGAATACGATGAGAGATTCTGGAACAGGCTGTAGAGTACTTGTGTCAAAGCGTGGGTGTGCATTGCGGTATTTTGTGTATACGCAACCAAGGGCATAATACCCAATGTCACACCCCGGACGAAACTTGAAAATTGAATATATATATCGGACAAAATTACGGCAACAAATCTGTAGGGGCGAACAGCGTTCGCCCGTCGAAGAAACAAGTCCACGATTACAACCATTGTAGGACAGAACAAAAAACTATCCTATCACGCTTGTAGGGGACGGCGCCCCCGACGTCCCGACCCTCCGACATTTCGTCTGCAATCTCATTTGTGTTATCCACATAATGTTTTCTACATGAGCTCTTGATAATTCAAACCTCGCTCCTTCGAGCGGGCTGTCGAGGGCGCCAGCCCCTACAATTTTTATTGATAGTTTATTCCTCCGCAAAATCGCTTCGCTCTTTGCGTATCTACGTTTTGCTATGGGATAAAAAAGCGGTGCAGATTTAATTCTCCGATATCACTTTTATCTGATATTTGACTTCTATATGCTATTTTTCATTAAATCTGCACCTTGTCGGCTTGCGCCGAATGAGGCTCTGCCTCAAACTCCGACAGGGCTTTGCCCTGTACCCACAATGGATTTCACCCCTTGACCCTGACCAGGGACGTGTCCCTGGTCCTTTTGCTCGCTTCGCTCGGTGCTTTATTTTGCTTTATGCTTGCAATTTACTTTGGTCTGCTTTGCCCATTCCTCATTCCTCATTCCTCACTCCTCACTTAATCCACTCCTCACTTAACTCTACTGTATCCTAATATTATTCAAACAATCCACCTTACTAGGCGTTGAACAGCTCGTCAACGATATTGCAAACAGCAGGTCTGTACAACCCACTTCTTTACAAAAATCAATAGCGTTTATATCAAAATATCTGAAATCACAAACATAGATTTTTGAGAAGCCATGGGTGAAAAATGGTATCAGAGCATTTCCAAAGCTGTCTTTGAACACCACAAGCACTCTGCCATTGTCCACGCCCGTGTCTATCTCAGCTATCTCCTGATCCACATTGAGTATCGCAGAATAGCAGTTCACGCCCTCTGCATAGTCAAAAAACAGCGTAGACTCCACAGGGTTTTTAAACTCCGTATCATAGTACTTTACCGTCAGATCATCATTATTGTCAGGCTTATAGTAAATGAACTTGTCAGGATATTTTTTCAATTCACTGTTGTAATTGCTGTAAGCATACATCGTTCCCACAAAGCCGTCTATCTCCCATTTATCGTAGGTATCAAGGTCAGGAAAATCTATTCCCGACTGATCGGCAAAAACCTGCGCCGCATAATATGCTCCCAAAGGCTGCCAGTGATGATCCGTTCTTGAGTAGATATATTCCTTTGTATGCTCAGCCAGAGCGTCATAAACATCGGTGTTGATTATTCCGTTAAGACCTGCGGCAATGTTGTCGATATTGTCTTTCTGATCTGAAACAGCGTCCTTGAGATTGTTCGGCATATAATAAGCCGCCGAAGTCGGGATAGACATATTGTATACGTTCACGCTGTCCCCAAGGTCAGCCTTCCATTTGTTTATGGTGTTCGCATACTTGTCGCCGTTCTCGAACGTGCCATAGTATGCACCCATTGCACGGACGTTTTCGCCCTTGCCGGATACTATAACGTCACCCTCCCACTGACCGTCGTCAAGATTGTCAGGCACGTCAACTACCTTTTCACTTTCCGTTGTTTTTTTCGTAGTTGTGCTTGTGTCGGTGGTCTTTGTATCCGCAGTGGTGGTGGTCCTCGAACCTGTAAAAGCCGTTACAGTTGTTGTTTTTGCGATCTTATCCTGATCCAGCTCTTCTTTTTCCACCGTTTTGAAATCGCCAGTTATAACAGTATCGTTGAGCTTTATTCCAAGCATATTCGTGAAATCAGAGCAGAAAGATTTAAGCTTTTCTCTGTTTGGAACAGTGTCGGTAAAATATTCGGTTATTCCGCTTGTGAAGTCACCGTCAAAATATGATGACAGCGAAAATTTCGGAAAAGTCGCAAGGTTTCTGTTTTCTGACTGTATAAAACCGCTTTCACGCTTCATCACAAGCAGTGCCGCAAACACGCCGAAAACAATAAGCAGGCAAACAACAGAATTTATAACATTAAACTCCAGCTCATGAATATTGTTTTTCTTAGCCTTTTCACGTTCCTCACGACGTTTTTTTGCCTTTTCGATGCCTTTTCTGTAAGCTTCCTCTGCCTTAGCGTCGCTTTCTTCTTTTTCCACAGGATCAGGTTTCGGCTCAGATTTAGGCTCAGCCTTTTTTTCAGCTTTCCTGACAGGCTCCTGCTCTTTCTGAACAGGCACTCTGACATTTATTGTCGCCTCTACCCTGCTGGGTTTCTGAGCATTCTCAGGCTTTTTCTCAGGGCTTCTCTTGTCGATTATCTCGACCCTTTTTCCTGCGATAACAGGGCCTTTATCCTGTGCCGCTGCGTCATATTCCCTATAATAGCTGTCAGGGATCTTCAGCACGAAATTCTTTTTATTTGGCAGCTTTTTCACAGTTCCGTCTGCTGAAACTGCCACAGAAATCTCTTTTTTAGTGCCGTTTATGTGATTTTTCTCTTTGGAAAATGGGATAATGACCTCATTATCAGAAACCTTTTTCTCAGCATTTTTCTCCTGAGCTTTTTGTACAGACTGAGAATTTTCAACTTTTTCAGCTTTTTTCTCAACTTTTTTCAATGCTTCTTCATTATCATCATCAGTATTTAGCCATACGCTTTTCTTTGGCTTCAAAACAGGCTCGTCCGTCCAAATGCTGTGGCTGAGAGCCTTATTTTTTCTGACTATCTTTTCCACTATCTCGTCATGGACAGTGGAGCTTTTCTCCGTTTCGTCAACTTTTGCCGTGCTGACAGCTTCAGGCTTTTTCTTTTCCTCGCCTATAGGCTTTCCACCGAAAGTAACGCTGTCAAGATACTCTGTATAGGCTTCTGAAAGAGCCTTTGTATCAGGCAGTTTGAAGTCCTTTTCAAAATCTTTATTATTTGCCATACTCTTTCACCTGCCTAAAATCTGAAATACAAGAACGGATTGTTTGTTGTGTTCACAAGCAGAACGCTTGAGAGAACAAGTATCGCCGCATTGCATAGGATACCTGCTGACTGCATAAGACAAGCCGTACCCTTTGCAGAGAGCGCCTTTTCTTTGATCTTTGGTATAACAGGCATTGTGAAAAGCACTGCCACTGCAAAAAGCCAGATATTGTTCATGAAAAGGTGCTGTGTAACTGTGTCGGTCAGCTTGTTTCCATTTGCTCCAACAAGTGCCTTGAAGAACGTACCCAGCGAGCCGAGATTCTCAAAATAGAATATTCCGAAGCCTATGAAAATAACAAGCTTTGTATAGATATGTGCAAGGGGTACAGGCATTTTCTTCATGCGCTTTTTGCCTATGAGCATTTCAAAGAATATGAACATTCCATAGTAAAGTCCCCAGAAAACGAAGTTCCAGCTTGCGCCGTGCCAAAGCCCTGTGCAGAACCATACAAGGAAAAGTCCGCCGTATTTTCTTCTTTTGCCGAAGATAGGGAGATAAAGCACATAATCTCTGAAAAATGAGCTAAGGGAGATATGCCACCTCTGCCAGAACTCTGAGATAGTTTTGCAGATAAAAGGATATTTAAAGTTCTCATCAAAGTGGAAGCCGAATATCCTGCCAAGACCGATAGCGATATCTGAATAGCCTGAGAAGTCAAAATAATACCACAGACCCACAAGAATTGCGCCAAGCCATGTGCCTGCCACAGAGAGGGTCTTTATATTTTCATAGCCGTTTGAAGCAGAGCCGAAAAGGGCTGTTACAATAGTGCTGAGATTATTTGCGATAATGACCTTTTTGCCAAGTCCGAGGATTATTCTTGAAAAGCCGTCGGAGATATCCTTAGCGGTGGTCTTTCTTTCGTTTATCTCCTCGCCGATAACGGAGTATCTTACGATAGGTCCTGCAACGAGCTGTGGGAACATGGATACATACAAAAGAAATCTGCCGAATTTTTTCTGCGGCTTGACCTTGCCCCAATAGCAATCGACGGTATAGGAAATAGTCTGGAACGTATAGAAAGAGATACCGATAGGCAAAACGATATTAGGCACCGGTATGCCTAGACCGAACCAATTGTTGAGATTTTCCACAAAGAACGCCGTATACTTGAAACCGAACAGCACCCCAAGGTTAAAGACAAGCGACCATGCAAGCGCCGCTTTTGCCTGCCAGCCTTCGGGGTGTTTTTCTATCACCCGACCATTTATGTAGTCCACAAGGGAGGAAACTATGAGGATACTCACCCAGACAGGCTCGCCCCATGCGTAAAAGATAAGTGAAAACACCACCAGCACTGCATTTCTTATGGCTGTACTGCGTGTGATAAAATAACATATCAGGCACACAGGCAGGAAAAAATACAAGAAAAATAGATCTGCAAATACCACAACAAAACTCCTAACAAAAATTGATAAAACAGCCATTGTCGGCTTATTCCGACAAAAGGCGATACACATTTAAGTATATCACTGAACACACTAAAAGTCAATTAAAACAGAGGTCTGCGGAAAGTTTTTCGGTTATGCACAAAAAAAGCCGCACAAATTGTACGGCTTAGAATAATATGAAAATTTATTCTTTACAAATTGAAAGGGCAAGCACAAACGGGACGTCGGATTTCTGCAAAGCAGAAATTGCACCGCTCCCCTGCAATAACATTGATAGTATTTATCAATACTTTATTTTCAGGGTCTTGCCCGGAACGCTCACGCCGTCTGACAGAGTGATAGGGAGCTTTTGCTCCTCAGAGAAGCCGATAGTTTCGCCGTCTTTAAGCTCAACGCCCTCAGAAAGCACATACTCGGAGATAGAAAGCAAAAATCCAAGCAGGTCGTTAGGCTGTTTTGGAGAGTCAACTATCTCCATTTCCTCATATCCGAAAAATCTCATGCCTGATGTGAAAGCGCAAAGACCTGTTTTAGCAAGATACATACCGGTATAAATAAGAATAGGCATCGGATACTCGCCGTCTTTGATAGTTTCGGCAAAGTTCACATAGAAATTCTTCTCATAAACTGTCGGGTCTTTATAGATACCGATAGCGTTATCAAGTTTCAGCAGAGAGCTTGCCACCTTTGCAAAGAGGATAGCCTGCTCAACAGCGCTTGTTTTGTTCATTACAGCGAGCATAACGTGCGCCTGATGCTTAGCGACCTCGTTTGCACCCTCTTTCCAGAGAATGTTATATTTCGCCGCATTTTCAGCTTCCTTGTTAGGAACCGGATTAGGCATAAGTGAGCAAGCGACCACCATATCGCCAACCTTGAATACCATAGCGTTGTCTTTTACATCGTCCTGCGGAACGATGTTCCAATCGTCTTTCAGAAACTTTTTAAATCTGAGCCAATCCATGTTAGCGTCTGTGTAGAGAACGAAGCCTGCAAGGACGTTGCCTTCCTTTTTATCGTCCTTGGTTTCCTGAACGTTTTTGTTTTCTTCTGACATTTTGTTACCTCCATAAGATAAAGTCTGTTGAGGTCATTATAGCACACTTAGTGAAAAAATGCAACCGCCTTTGTAAGTGAGGAATGAGGAATTATGGTATCGCCTGCGGCGATGATTTTTTTGTAGGGGTGAACAGCGTTCGCCCGTTGATTTAACACTTTTGCGACATACTGGTGCGACCTTTGGTCGCCCGCTTGTTTTTTTGTCCTTTCTTTATCGCCCTTCCCCTTAATAATTTGTATACCATGTACCTGCACAAAAACGCCGTTCCGACTTCTCGTCAGAACGGCGTGGTTATTATTCTGTTACCGCTGTTTCCTCAGCCTGCTGTGTTTCAGTCTCGTTAAAAGGCAGCTTCACTGTTATGGTAGTTCCCTTTTCAAGCTCGCTTTCAAGGGATATCTCACCGCTGTGATATGCGACTATGTGCTTTACTATAGAAAGCCCTAAGCCTGTGCCGCCTATCTTCTTGGAACGGCTTTTATCAACTCGGTAAAAACGTTCAAAGATTCGGCTTTGATGTTCGTCGGATATGCCTATGCCTGTGTCGCTGAACACTGCGAAAGCTTTGCCGTCCTCTGCGCCGACCGTTACTTTCAGGCTTCCGCCCTCACGATTGTACTTTATAGCGTTGTCCATGAGATTTAAAAACAGTTCTGTGATGTAGCTCTGATTGCCGTATATCCGGACAGGTTCGCCCTCAATGGTCATTGTGACCTCTCTATTATCTGCCTTGTGACGGAGTATCTCCTCTACGTCATGGGCGGTTTTCAGCAGGTCTATCTTATCGTTTAAAACGTGTTCCTGCTCCTCTATCTGGGAAAGCCTGATAATATCGTTTATAAGATACAAAAGTCTTTCACTTTCACGATATATCATACCGCCGTATTTCTTCACGTCCTCTTCCTTGGTGAAAATGCCGTTTTCAAGAAGCTCGCCAAAGCCTTTTATGGTGGTAAGAGGAGTTTTAAGCTCGTGAGATACGTTGGCTGAGAAGTCACGGCGTATCTGCTCGCTTTGTATCTCCTCTGTTACGTCAACAAAGAAGATTATGATACCAAAATCAAGGGTATTTTCGCTGTAGACCTTATTTGCAAAGGTACGGTAAAAACGGCTTTTTTCTGTGATGATACCGTTTGCTGCACCGCTTTCCTTGGCTTCTTCAAGCAGACCTATTATCTGCTGATCGTTGGTCATATGGTCTATCTTGGTATGCTCCGTAGGGTCAAAGCTGTTGCCGAGAATTTTCAAGGCGCTCTTATTTACCGAAAGCACTGTCATGTCCTCGTCAAGAAGTATCATGCCCTCAACCATATTTTCAGTGATAAGAGATATTTTTTCTCTTTCTGCCTTTATTTTATTCATGTTCTTATGTATTCGTCCCATAAGGACGTCCGCATTTTTTATGATAGGTTCAAGTTCTTCATAAGGCGTTTCAAACTGACCGATATTCTCGTTCCTCAGATCAAGCTGTTTTACAAGGGAATTTATCGGCTTTATCATGCTTTCTGAAAGCTTTATGGAGATTATGGTGGTGATAAAGATTATTCCTCCTGCGAACACCACCAGCATTGGTATCACTGCAAGGAACACCCCTGCAAGGTTTTCCTTATCTGTAGAAAATCTCAGCACGCCGCCGTTATACTTTATGGCATAATAATATGTAGTATATCCAAGGGTTTTGGAAAATCTTGTGGATTCGCCATCGCCATTTGCCATAGCCTCTTTGAACTCTTCACGGTCGGAGTGGTTTTCCATTTTGGCGGGATCTGCTTCAGAGTCATATTTTACATTGCCCTGTGCGTCGATGAAGGTGACACGGACATCATATTCTACTGATCTTTCCAAAATATCAGCCATTTCTGAGGGTTTATTGTTTCCCGCGGCAACGAGCTTTGCAGCGGATTTAAGCTCATTTTTAGTGAAACGCTGATAGGTAGAATATCCGAGAGAGCCTGCTACTAAAAGGAAAAACAGCACTGTACATGAAACAAGTATCGTCATGACTTTATAGAGTTTTTTCTGCATATGCTGTTCCTCCTTATCTGAAAATTTTTATATTTTGTAGCCTATGCCACGGACTGTTTTGATAAGATCCGTACAGCCTGCGGATTCAAGCTTTTGTCTGAGGGTCTTGATGTGCATATCAACAGTTCTTGTTTCCCCTGCAAACTCATAGCCCCAGACCATTTCCATAAGCTTATCACGGCTCACGGCTATGGACTTATGGCGCATAAGATACATCAAAAGCTCAAATTCCTTATAGGTCAAAATGACCTCCTGACCGTTATATGTACATATACGTCTTGATGCGTCAAGGGATACGCCCTGTTCTTCTATGACATCGGCTTCGGCATTCTGCTTGCCTGCACGTCTTAAAACTGCTTTTATTCTTGAAAGCAGTTCCATTACGCCGAACGGCTTTGTTATATAGTCGTCTGCGCCCATTTCAAGACCTGACACCTTATCAAGCTCGCTTGATTTTGCGGTAAGCATTATAACAGGGACGTCCTGAGTGTGGCTGTCTTTTTTGAGCTTTGAAAGTATGGAATATCCGTCCTCGTCAGGAAGCATTATGTCAAGAAGCACTAGCGAAGGCTCTTTGTTTCTTATCTCTTCATAAAATGGTTTTGCTTTTGGAAATGCTTTCACCTCATATCCGCCCGATCTAAGTGCGCAGGATATAAGCTCTCTTATTCCGTCATCGTCTTCTACACAATATATAAGTGCCATAGATCTTACCCCTTTTCGTTAAAACTCTTTAGCAGGCAGAGCGTATTTCTCGCTGTAGCGCTTGACCTGTCCGTCAAAGCCCTCGCCTGAATTTTTAAGCATCTGAACATACTCGTGAACGTCAAAGCTTTCGTCATTTTCCTGTATAAGACAGACCGCTATATTTGAGCAATGGTCTGAAACTCTTTCCAAATTTGTGAGCAGATCGGAGAACACAAAGCCCATTTCTATGGTACACTCGCCTGTCTGAAGCCTTTTTACATGGCGGTTTTTAAGCTTTGTTCTTATCTTATCCACCACTTCCTCAAGCGGTTCAACTCTTGTGGCAAGCTCCAGATCGTGCTTTTCAAAGGCTTCCATTGCGATATCCAAAACATCTCTTACGGCACTGCACATGACTTTCACTTCGGCTGTTGCCTGTGATGTGAAATTCAGATCCTTCTGCTGTTTTTCCTCGGCAACGGACACCATATTCATGGCATGATCGGAGATACGCTCAAAGTCGCCTATAACATGAAGTATAGTTGAAACTGACTGAGAATCCTTTGCAGAAAGATCTCGGCTCGAAAGCTTTACAAGATATGTGCCGAGTCTATCCTCATAAAGGTCGACGGCGGCTTCATTTGCGGCTATCTGCTCTGCCTTTTCCTTATCGTACTTATCGACGCAGATGCTCATTGCCATGTCTATGCTTTCTTTTGCTATCTCGCCCATGCGGTTTGTAAGCTCTCTGCACTTTTCAACTGCAAAAGACGGTGACTGGAGAAATCTTTCGTCAAGAAGCTTGAACTGCTCTTCGATATTGTCCTTATTCCCCTCCCCCTCTTTGTCTTTGACAGTGAGGTAGGCAAGCTTTTCAAGGACTTTGATAAATGGCAGAAGCACGATAGATGTTGACAGGTTGAATATAGTATGTACAATAGCTATCTCCTTTGCGCCCACAACTCCGTCAACGAACGAGAAGCCGATAAAGGCATTAAGCAGATAGAAAACTGTAAGGAAAAGCACTGTTCCTATTATATTAAAATAGAGGTGGACAACTGCCACACGCTTTGCGTTCTTGCTTGTGCCTATTGATGAAAGCAGGGCTGTTACGCAAGTACCTATATTCTGTCCTAAAATTATAGGAAGCGCTGAGCCGAAGGTTATTGCACCTGTGGCTGAGAGAGCCTGAAGGATACCAACGGAAGCAGATGAGGACTGAATGATAGCGGTAAGAAGTGCGCCTGCAAGAACGCCCAGAATAGGGTTTTTGAACCAGAGAAGCACTTCTGCGAACTCAGGAACGTCTTTAAGAGGTGCGACTGCACCGCTCATTGAGTCCATTCCGAACATGAGAACTGCGAAGCCTACGAGTATAGATGCGATATCCTTTTTCTTATCGTTTTTGGAGAACGTCAGCATTGCAACGCCTATTATCGCAAGGATAGGCGAGAACGAGGACGGCTTGAGCATATTGATAATAAAGCTGTCGCCGTTAAGTCCTGACAAAGACAATATCCACGCTGTTACGGTAGTACCGATATTTGCGCCCATTATAACGCCTATGGCGGAATGGAGCTTCATGATGCCTGCGTTTACAAAGCCCACCAGCATTACTGTGGTGGCTGAGGAGGACTGAATGACCGCTGTTACAGAAAGTCCAAGCAACATTGCCTTGATAGGGTTTGAGGTGAGCCTTTCAAATATTTTTTCAAGCTTTCCCCCTGCGAGTTTTTCCAGCCCGTTACCCATTACATTCATTCCGTAGAGGAACATTGCAAGACCGCCTATAAGGGTCAGAACATTAAAAATCGTCATACTGACACTCCCTGATAATAATTTTACACTATTGTTACAATGTTTACAATGAACATTATACAACATAATTGTAAAATAACAAATCAGGCTGAGTAAAATCTGAGTAAAATCGTACAAGAAGAGCAAAAAGGCGGTATTTCCGCCTTTTATAATGATATTTTACATGATTCTTTCTGTTTTATGGACGCCTGTTACGGAGAATACCACCCATTCTGCGATATTTACCGCATGGTCACCGATACGCTCGAAGTATTTTGCCACCATGAGGGTATCTATAGCTTTTTCACCATTTGCTTTATCGGCTGCTATCTCGTCGATTATCTTATCCTTGGTCTTTACAAAAAGCTCGTCTATTTTATCGTCAGAGCTTATGACCTTTCGGGCGAGGTTCTCGTCGTCGTTCACATAGGCGTCGATAGCGTCGTTCACCATTTGTGTGGCGGCTCTTGCCATTTCACTGATGTCGCTAAGATCCCATTTCTGCTTTTTCTTTATAAGCCTGATATTCAGATCTGCAATATCTGCTGACTGATCGCCAACACGCTCTATATCGGTTATCATTTTAAGTGCAGCGGACACACGTCTGAGATCCTCGGCAAAAACAGGCTGCTGCTGCAAGAGCAGGTTAAGACAGATCCTCTCTACCTCACGCTCCGCCTCGTTTATCTTGGCGTCAAACTCCACTGTTTCACGGGCAAGCTTTGTATCCTGCTCTTCAAGAGATTTTATTGACATTGCGATTATCTGCTCTGTCATTGCTGCCATAGAAAGCAGCTTTTTATTAAGCTCGCTGAGCTTATTGTCAAAATTCGCACGCATAGATATTTCTTCCTTTCACCTATATTTCCAAAGCGTTTATCCGAAACGTCCTGTGATATACTCGAGAGTTTTCTGTTCCTTAGGATTTGAGAAGATACGCTGAGTTTCGTCGAACTCGACTATCTCGCCATGGAGGAAAAAGGCTGTTTTATCGGATATACGGGTCGCCTGCTGCATATTATGGGTGACGATAACGATAGTGTAATTCTTTTTAAGCCCTGTGGCAAGCTCCTCTATTTTGATAGTGGAGATAGGGTCAAGGGCTGATGTAGGCTCGTCCATAAGAAGCACCTCCGGCTTTACGGCAAGTGCTCTTGCAATACAGATACGCTGCTGCTGTCCGCCTGACATACCCAGGGCTGACTTTTTAAGTCTGTCCTTTGTTTCGTCCCACACGGAAGCCTGACGGAGAGTTGTTTCGACTATCTCGTCAAGGTCGGCTTTTTTCTTTATGCCGTGAGTTCTTGGGCCGTATGCGATATTATCATATATGGACATCGGAAAGAGGTTTGGTTTCTGGAAAACCATTCCCACACGCTTTCTAAGCTCGGTTATTTCCATATCTTTATAGATATTCTCCCCGTCAAGGGTAAAATCCCCTGTTATCTTACAGCCCTCCACGAGGTCGTTCATACGGTTGAGGGATTTAAGAAGAGTAGATTTTCCGCAGCCTGAAGGGCCTATGAATGCGGTTATCTCCTTTTCGGCTATGGACAAGTTTATATTTTTGAGAGCCTGAAAATCCCCATAAAAGAGATCGCAGTTTTTCACCTGCAGTTTTGGCTGTGTCATTTATCAGTTTCCTCCTTTGGAAAGCTTTCCGGCAACAAGAGACGCAAGTCCGTTAAGAAGCAGGACTACTGCCAGCAGGACAACTGCTGTAGCGCTTGCTTCGTTCATATAAAGTCCCTCGTTTGAAAGTGAATACATATGGATAGAAAGGGTACGTCCTGAGTCGGTAAGACCTGCATACTTGGCGATAGTTCCTGCGGTATAGATAAGGGCGGCTGTTTCGCCGAAAATTCTTCCCATTGCAAGGATAACGCCTGAAAGGATACCGCTTATTGCAGGAGGCAGAACGATAACGAAGATAGTTCTGAGCTTTCCTGCGCCAAGTCCGTAGCTGCCCTCACGGAAGCTGTCGTCTACAGATTTCAGAGCTTCCTCAGTAGAACGGATTATCAGCGGAAGCACCATTATCGCCAATGTGCAAGCGCCTGAGAGCATTGAGAGCTTCCAGTTAAGGGCAAGCACAAAGAACATATTTCCGAAAAGTCCGTAGACTATGGACGGGATACCTGAAAGTGTTTCTGTAGTAAGTCTTATGACTCTGACGAATTTATTGCCTTTCTTTGCATACTCAACGAGATATATTGCGCAGAATATGCCCAGAGGTGCGGCTATTGCCAGGGACACCAGAAGCATTTCAAAGGTGTTCACGATAGCGGGGAGCATTGACACGTTCTCGGTGGTATAGGTCTTAGCGAAAAGGGACGGTTTCAGATAAGGAACGCCCTTTATTACCACATAGCCCACGATAAGAACGAACACGCTTATGGTAAGCACGACCGCTATTTTGGTTAGGATATTAAACACCAATGACATGGGGTGTGTTTTATAGGTTTTCATTCTGTCTGACATTTTTTATCACCCTTTATCCTTTCTGTTTGTGACAAGGTTAAAGCAAAGGTTCAGAAGAAGAATGAACACGAACAGCACAACGCCTGTTCCGATAAGGGCGTCATAGTGAAGTCCTTCGGCATAGCTCATTTCAATTACGATATTGCCTGTGAGGGTACGGACGCTGTCCAGGAGGGAGTGTGGAATGATAGTGGAGTTTCCTGCTATCATGATAACTGCCATTGTTTCGCCTATTGCTCTGCCCACTGCGAGGATAACGCTTGCGAGTATGCCTGACTTTGCGGCAGGGAAAACGACTGTTGCCACTGCTCTTTCGTGTGTTGCGCCAAGGGCGACTGCGCCCTCGTAGTAACTGTCAGGAACGGCTTTAAGTGCGCTCACGCTCATGCCCACGATAGTAGGAAGTATCATGATACCGAGGATAATGGAAACTGTAAGCACGCTGTTTCCTGTTCCGCCGAAAAGGTTTCTTATGATAGGAACTACAACTACCATGCCGAAAAAGCCGTATACAATGGATGGTATGCCTGCAAGAAGATTTATTGGAGGCATGAGCCACTTGAAAAGCTTTTTAGGACAGAACTTTGCCATAAATATAGCTGTGAGAAGTCCTATAGGCACGCCTATTATGATAGCTCCTGCTGTGCAGTACAGAGAGCCTACTATCATAGGGAAGATACCATATGAAGCAGGGACGTTTCTAGGGCTCCAGTCTGTGCCGAAGAGGAAGTTGCCAACGCCTATTTCGGCGATAGCAGGACAGCCTTTAGCGAACATGAAGATACATATTACTATTACCGCCGCAACTGAAACGCAGGCGCAAAGAAAAAACAATGCTTTCATCGCTTTCTCAAGCAGGTGGGAACTTTGTTTTGCTGTTGGCTTCTGAGCGGCTGTATTCGCTGACACCGCTGTGTTTTCCGTCAACGTAATTATCACCTCTGAAAATTTTTCACTTGTTTTTGCTAAGACAAATGGGGCGACAATTTGCTGTGCCGCCCAAAGTTTTGTCTTGTGCAAATCTTTATGGAGAATTAACTTGATAGCTTATTTGCTTTCGTCAGACCATGTTGTCTTTGAGCCTGTATAGATAGCCTTTATCTCGTCCATTGTAATATATTCAACTGCGTTATCCTTATTTACGATAACTGCGATAGCGTCCTGAGCGATAGTTACAGACTTGATACCCTGTGAAAGCTCGTCGTCTGAGATATCTCTTGAAGCCATACCGATATCAGATGTGCCGTTGATAGCGTCCTTGATACCTGTTGAGGAGTCTGACTGCTGAACGTCTACTGTTACGTTTGTGTTTGCCTTCTGATATGCTTCTGCAAGCTTTTCCATAACCGGTGTTACTGATGATGAACCGCTGACTACTACCTTACCGGAAGCGTTGTTTGAAGCGTAAGCTGCTGCGCTCTTGTCGATCTTTATGTAGCCTGCCTTTTCGATGATATCCTGACCCTCTGAGCTGAGGATATAGTTCTCAAAGTCCTGAGCGGCGTCTGAAAGTCCGTCTTTAACAGCGATATTGAAAGGTCTTACTATTTTATAATCGCCGCTTTCGATAGTTGCTGTTGAAGGCTCGACGCCCTCTACTTTAAGAGCCTTTACTGTATCGTTCAGTGAGCCGAATGAGATATAGCCGATAGCGTTCTTATCTCCTGACACCTGAGTAAGCACAACGTCTGTTGACTTACAGATAAGGGCGTCTTTCTTTGTGTTATCGGTCTTGTTGCCGTTAGAGTCTTTTTCCTCGATACCTGTCAGCTCGATGAATGCGCCTCTTGTTCCTGAGCCGTCCTCACGGGAGATAACTGTGATCTTATCTGAGCTTCCTCCGCAGCTTGCGAGCATTGTGGCTGCAAGTGCAACTGATGTAAAGATCGCTGCCAGTTTTGATGTTCTTGTTTTCATGATATAAAACCTCTTTCTTATACTTGCCCTTGGGGCTTTTTGATTTGCACCTTTTCTCTCTGCACCCTGTGTGCAGGTCTTCATGTTATTTCTATTCAGGTGATATACTTATGATACATCAGCATTGTAAAATCAGTAACCGAAGTAAAGTAAAGTCATTGTAAGATGTTTGCAAAGGAGTTTACACACAAAAAAAGTGCGTTCTCACAAGGAAAACGCACTTTGTAAAATCGGTGATATTCTATTTAAAATCAGTAGTTCTGTTCAAGAACAACTGAGCCGTCTGCCTTATTATATGCAGCGCTGTAGCCGTGACCGTCTTCTGTAAAGAAGTAATAATACAAGAAGCCTGCGTCCTCAGTTCTGTATTCATATGAAGACACCTTGCCGTCTATCTGAGCTGTGATAGCGGCGACAGCCTTTGCAGAATCTCCGCTCTCGGCTGTTGTAGTTGTTGTAGTTTCGTCAGGCTTTGAGTCTGCTGTAGTTGTGGTAGTTGTTTTAGTTTCTGTATCTGAGGCAGTTGTTGTGGTAGTTGTCGTTGTTTCTGTATCAGGTGCAGAGGTTTCGGTGGCTGGTGTTGAGCTTTCGTCAGCCGGCTGTGAAGTAGTGGTATTTGTGTCGGTAGAAACTGCACTGCTCTCGGTATCGACGAACACGCCTCCCTTACTGTCGTCATCATCGGCAACAGTTGTTTTTGGCTTTGTGGTAGTAGTGGTCTTATTATTTGTTCCGCCAAAGCCGAAGATCTTATAGCCTGCAACTATAGCAAGAATGACCACCACAAGTATACCTACTGTGATAGTGGCAGTAATTGCAAAGAGCTTCTTTCTGGAAGCGTCATCATTATCCTCTGTATCATCATCGGAATAATCGTTTTCATCGTCAGAATAACCGCCATTATCATAATTATCCTGATAATTCTCAGAGCCGTCATTATTATCATGGCTATCAGCTATTGGTGTGGAGAAAAACTCTGTAGGCTCTTCCGGCTGTTTAGGCACGGTAAAGGCTCTTGTTTTCTCTTCATACTCCTGTGCCTCCTGCTTTGTGAACACTCTTGTTCTGTCGGCATCGTCAGCAGAGGTGAAATTCTGCTCCTCCTGCTTGCTGTCTTCCGTAACAGGCGTGCTTTCGTCTATAAGCAGGTTATGGCAATACTTACAGAGTATTGCTTCTTCGGATATTTCCTTATGGCAAAAAGGACATTCCTTTGTTTTCATTTTTACTTTCCTCCCGAATATTATCTGTTAAATATAATGATAACACAAACCATTTTAAAAATCAACAGGTTTCACCAAAATATCATCAAATTATACCATTCTTTTAAAAAAGGCTCTTTTATGGACATTATTTTTGATATTTTAGTATGATATCACGGTGTAATTTGTTGAAGAATGACATTTGTATCGCTTTTAAGCAGGGTGTAATTGTGCAAGTATACAAAGTGATAAAAAACCTATTGACAAAGCAGGCATTGGGGAGTATAATAATTAAGCTGTCTGATGACGCAGACAAATGCTTCACAGAAACATCTATGAAGCTCAAGGCACACAAAGCTTGGAACTTTTCCGTGGCTGGAGACTTTTCCCCACCGTGTGCAACGTCAACTACGAGGCGTAACTCAGTTTGGTAGAGTGCTTGGTTTGGGACCAAGATGCCGCAGGTTCAAGTCCTGTC